>Ga0131853_10012295_pt1 | contig 15680 bp, 9 predicted proteins | sample TergutLab28metaG_FD_92764 | JGI IMG/M metagenome (GOLD analysis project Ga0131853, IMG submission 92764) | Labiotermes labralis P1 segment gut microbial communities from Petit-Saut dam, French Guiana - Lab288 P1 (version 2) (version 2) | ecosystem: Host-associated > Arthropoda: Insects >...
GCCGAGCTGTGGAATATTCCCTTGTCAGATACCCTATACGATAACCCATGGGTATACAACCGCCTGCTTATAGGCCGGGTATTTTGGGAAACACATAGGCGGCTAAAATTATTGGTTGTGGAATATACAGAGCCTGTGACGGAGAATTTCCGCACAAATATACTCCTTGAAAAATTAGCGAAAAGAGGCCTAACCATTGTACTGGTCTCTAGTGACATAAACGCCCAGCCGCCTAGTACTAACCTAGTAGATTTGCGTACAAGGGTTGCTGCTCAAGAAAGTTACTATGATACAAGGATTTTGGGCGCAAACCAAGAAGACCTGCCAGAGAGCATGGGTAAGATGGCCGGACACCCTAATGCTGTTGTTGCGCAGCATAGTACAGAAAGCGCTAGTGCAGGAATGCGGCCAAAAGACCACCACGAAATAGTGGATTATGGGTACAGCGATAATATTATCAGCGCAAGAGGGCTAAGCCTGCTGGGCAAGCCCATAGATTTTGACCTTAAAAGAGGGGCGTTTATATATATACTAGGCTCTAGCGGTGCCGGTAAGTCAACACTGCTGGAAATGTTATGCGGTTATAACAAAAAAACAGAAGGTGATTTAAATATCACTTCCCTTAACTGGCATGAACACGAAAAAAAGCTAAAAGGCATAGTAGGCTATGTACCCCAAAATAACAGCTTATATGGTGATATAACCCCATACCAGCTATTGCGCACATATGTAGCGCCAGGCCGGAAAAAAGACCAGGAGTGCCCTATAAAAAATGTTTTGGAAAGGGTTAAGCTTGGCCATAAAGAATCCCGCACAAAAATCAAATACCTAAGTGGCGGCGAGTGCAAACGGGTAAGCATAGCAATAGAGCTGCTAAAAGGAAAAAACATGGAAGTCCTGATACTGGACGAGCCAGACTCTGGCCTAGACCCCCACAACAGGAACATACTGTATGGGCTTCTTAGAGAGCAGCAAGAAGCAGGGCTTACAATTATCCTAACCACCCACTACCCAGAAGGGCGTGAAGCTGGAGACAGCTATATTTTTTTACGTAAAAACAGCGTAAATTCCCAAGGTATATGTGACCCTGTAAATGACGGTATAGATAATTGGTACAAGGAGCACCCCCCCTTGGATGCGCTGCAAAGCCCTGGAAGGAAGATATCCCTCCTGCGCCGTGATTTTAAACTTTATTTCAACGATTGGCGCAATGTGGCCCTGCTTTTTGGCGGGCCGCTTATATGTATGGTGCTGTTGTGGCAGGTTTCCATTATAGATATTTTTGAAAACTATAATGATAGTTTGCCTATTGTTTTTGTGATGACCTCGGCGGCAATCCTCATGGGTTTGGTAACTACTATAAATATGGTATGCAAAGATGTTGCTGCTATCAGGCGTGATTTGCGCAAGGGGATTTCTGTTTTTGGATTTGTGAGTTCAAAGGTTTGCCTTGTTTTTTGTTTATGCGTGTTGATGACAGGGTTATTTATAGGGCCATATATGTTTTTGATGGACTTTTTTGTTAATCCGGCATATGACCCAATTTTATTTTTTGCCGCTACTTTTTCTACTATGCTTATTGCCGCAGGGCTTGGGCTTGTAATTTCATCAATCCCTAGGTTTACACCACAAACCGCTTCCAACACAATACCATTTGTGATGATTTACCAGATGTTGTTCTCGGGCTTTATGTTTGGTGTGGATTTGCCTGTACTTAATATATTGTCTATAAGCCATCACACTATTTTTGTACTGGGCTATGCTGCCGGGTTTGGCAGGCTGACCGGTGTGCCGGTAGATTTTACACAGCTGCACACTGCCAACTTAGTTGTGCCTGGGATGTTTTTTGTACTTTGCATTGCCATATGTATAATGCTATTAAAATTTGCAGATTTAGAGTAGGGGGCTAGCTTATGCAAGATTATGAACTTCTTTTTCAGCTTACAGACATATCCTTTGACCCGGTAGAAACCCGTGCAACAAAGGTAAAGGAGGCCATAGAAAAAGCAAGCAGAGACCTGGACGGTTTATTAGGGAGCGAAAGCTCTAGCGTAAAACGTGACGAGTATAATGCCAATAAAGCCTCCCTAGCTGCCATAAAGTCCAAAATCCTAGAGCAACCCGATGAAAAAAAGCTGACGCCCTATTTTAAAGAGCTGGCAGAAAAGCGTACCCAGCAAGAGGTAGCTGCATTAAAGGCATCTGTAAACCTTATACCAAAAAATAAGCGCACCGTAACCGAAGGGTTTATTAAAAACCGCCGCCGTGAAGGGCTGCGCCTAGATGTATCAACCATTAGAAAAGTGTATGAAGATGAAAAATTTGAGATTCTTCCCGCGCCAAAGATGGTTAAGCCTGACTTCCCTACCAATGCGGATAAAATATACGACCTGCTTGAAGCCATACGCACACAGCCGGATTACAATATTTTCTACCCAAATGTACCAGGCAATACCCATGTTAAGGATTTATACGCCTTTGCTGCATTCCTGGAAGGGGAGCCAGAAAACGCAAGTGAATACCGCAGCCGCTTAACTGAGGAGTTGGCTGAGATTTTTAACAAACATACAATTAAAAACGCAGCCCGCCAGGAAGATAAGCGGGACCCCTTGGCTTTAGCAATTAAGGATTTATGCTCCCTTGCCAAGACCAATGTGTTTACAAATGACACAACCCGTGCCAGCTATGAAAAGCACCTAATCTACAGAGGGCCAGAGCTGACAGAGCTTTTTACAAACATAAGAAGGGCCGGCCACTTAACCGACCTTACAGACCCAGCAATTGCAGAGCCTATAATCTTGCAAATTGCCGAGTTATACGGCAATGCTGACGAAGCCCTTGCCCTATACAACATAGAAGGCAGGATACAACCCCCATATGAGCCAATAACCCGTGGGGCGTTCTATGTAAAATGCGGCCACTGCCAAAAAAGCTGTGCCTTTGAAACAGAGGAAGCTGCGCGCAGCGCCAACAAATGTACGCAATGCGAGCGCTCCCTGTATAAGCCTTGCTCCCGCTGCAAAAAACAAATACTTATAACACTGGATAAATGCCCGGAGTGCGGGTTTGTACTTGCAAGCCAGGCCATGTTTACCCGGTATTTCAGCCTGGCGGAAACCGCGCTGCATGAAGGTAAATTTAACGAAGCCCGCCAATACCTGACCCGGGCAGTATCTGCAGACCCTGGTGAAAAACCCCGCACAGACGCATTGGCCTCCCACATAAGCCAGCAGGAGAGCCAATCCCAGGCTGCCGCCACTTTCCAGGCCACAGCAAGGCTTTCGCCAATAGAGCGGTGCAATGCGTGTATAGACATACTGGCCACTTACCCAGGCTTTAAACCAGCACTGGAGTTTTTGCAATACAATAAGCCTATGGCTGCGAAAGATGTGCAGGTTGCCGTAGACGCTATGAATGGGCATGTAAGCATAAGCTGGGGTTCGTCAGGGGAAAAAGGCGTCACATACCGCATATTGCGCAAAGTAGGCCCTGGCTTTCCTGCAAATGCCCTGGATGGTACCGTACTGCAAGACAATGTAACCGCTTCTTATTACCGGGACGAAGCACCCCCGGCTGGCTTGCCATGCGGTTACGGGGTTTTTGCCATACGCATGGGCGTGGTATCCCAAGGGGCAGGGGGCAATGTGACCCTCATGGCCGAGGTTGGGGATATCAGGCAAGAGCAGCATGGCAGCACCTTGCGCTTGGGCTGGAATCTTCCAAAAGGCAGCATTGGTGTAGATGTTACCCGCAAAGACACAACCGGCGCTACCGCAACAAAAGAAAACCTGCAAAATGGCTTCGAGGACATAAACCTTGTTTTAGGCCAGATTTATACCTATATCATAAGAACAAAATACCCCGGCGGAATAAGCCAGGGCATAACATATGTATATAAGCCCATGCCAAAAGTGGACCCATTCCCTATACAGGTAAGGCATGGAAGCGGAAATATTTATAGTGTTTCCTGGCAAATACCCCAGCCAGGGGTGGACCTGCGTGTGCTTATTAATGGCAATGCGGTAGGAAGCGCCAGGTCTGATATGGGTAGCGTAGAAATTGAGCTTGCAAGCAATAGCTACCATATAGTAGCTGTGGAGGCTTATGCCCAAGGCAGCTGGGTGCCGTGTATCAGGCCAGTGCAAGTTAATACCTATTTACCAATGGCAATAGACAAAGACACCACCCAGAAGCTAATAACCGAGACACCAATGGCCGGCGGCAGTTTTAATATTGAGATACCCATAACAATGCAGAATTCCTTTTCAAGCAATGTTGCCGGGTTTTATTATGCCGTGCGCACCAGGGCAGATAATAAATGGGCAGAGCCGGACGAAATTGGCAAAAGCACAGATATTTTCAGGTTTAGCCTGCAACAGTATGAAAAAAACGGTTATATACCTTGCGCAAGTGTAATTAAGCAAGAGGAAGCCTTCTATGTTACGGTGTTTACTATTTTTGCGGATAATGGGCAGGAGGTAGTTTCCGCAGCGTCTAAGGCCCGTGTTATGCGCCCCCAATTGGTGGATATGTACTGGGAGGTATATACCAGGATTTTTGCAAATCCAGTTTTATCTATTAGCGTAAAGCCCAACAGCTTAATAATGAACCAGCCCAGACTCCTGCTTTGTGCTTGCGAAGAGCGGGGGATACTGCTGTCCCCAAAAGACCCGAACGCGGAGTTGCTGCTTGATGTGCCGCCGGAAGTGTTTGATGATTATGTCCAGGAATATAAGCGTGAATACACTATCCGCACACCTATAGGTAAAAAGAAGAAGCTGTTTTTATTTGTTGACTTGGGTGCTGATAATGCCGTGCGGAATGTTAATTATGCTATGCGTAAAATTGAAGGTTTTTCTGGAAGGGTGTAAGTATGGCGAAGTTTATATGCCCCTTTTGCATAAGTGAGTACAATAAAAGCGCAGTAAAGTACATCTGTCCTGACTGTGGGATGGAAACACGGCCTAGGCTTTTTGAAAGAGTAGTCAAGTGCCGTACGCCAGGCTGCGTAGGTTTTGCCACTGTTAGGACTTGTGCTATGTGTGACCATGATATCCCAAGAATGATATTGGAAACCCCCAATATAAATATAAGCATTGTGGGTGCTGCTATGTCAGGGAAGACAACCTATAAAACAGTTATGTTGTCGGAACTACAAAGGACTTTTGATTTGCCATATGTGGTATCGCATTTGAATAATGAGTCACTTAATTGGTTTCGCGAGCATCAAATGTATCTATTTGATCAGCGATGTCCAGTTGCGCCAACAAATCCTATGTCAATAGAGCCTACTTGCTGGGCTTTGCGAAGCATTTCGGCTCATAAAACATGTTCATTGACAATATTTGATTGTGTGGGCGAAGATTATAAAAATACAATGGGTGCCGGCAACGATTACATTAAGCATATAGGGGTTTCGGATGTGCTCATTTTTGTTATAGACCCACTTAGCTTTAAGGCTGTAAGGGAATGTGACATTGCTAGCGATGAGATGATACGCAATTCCTGTTGTGGAATGGAAATAGAACCGCTACTGCACCCAGGTGATGTGATATCCAGTGTTGCAAACTACATCAAGCAGGTAAATGGGCTTGATGTAAATAAAAAAACGAAAAAACCTGTTGTTGCCGTGGTTTTGTCAAAGCTTGATACTATTATCAGCCACCCAATTTTCCAAGATTCTGTAATAAAGAGGCAAAGCAACTTCCAACAGGGCTACATGGGGGAAATGGACGCAGTACATGACGAAATTAGTAATTTCCTTCATGCAGTTGGAGAATCGCAGCTTATTCATATGCTAGATAGCTATTTCCACACATATAAATTTTTTGGGGTATCAAGCCTTGGTTCGCCCCCGATTGCTCCTTCCAAATTTAATGAAATACATCCCCACCGTGTACTAGACCCGATTCATTGGTTACTAACAGAAACTAAAATAATATAAATGGAGTGGTTAAGATGGCAAAATTTGTGTGCCCTTACTGTATGGAAGATTACAACATTAAACTAGTGAAGTATGTATGCCCAACATGCGGTGAAGAGTCAAAAAAATCGCTTTTTTCAAAAAAAGTTAAGTGTAGTAGTCCTAATTGCGCAGGCTATGCAACCCAAAGAGATTGCCCGCTATGCAATCACACCATACCCAAAATAGCTTTGGAGACCCCAAACCTTCCTTTTAGTATTATTGGTGTGGCTACATCTGGGAAAACAGTGTTTATTACCACAATGCTGGATGAAATCAGAAGTGTGCCTGAGCTGGGGCTTAACACCAGTCACCAAAACAACGATACAAGAGACCATCAGAAAGCAAACTACGATCTTATATATGAAAACCGTATACCCCCGGAAAGTACTTCAACCGATTCACCTGATCCACAATTATGGTATATACAAAATGGTGCACGGGGGGGCACAAATTTTACACCGGCTTATTCTTTCACCATATTTGATGGTGCTGGCGAAAGAATTGAAAATGCTATGACAATATCTTCAGAAGTTGCCAACTACATTCGCATATCAAAGGCAATTTTGCTTGTTTTGGACCCGTTAACCCTGAGAAATGTAAAGCGTGGCGGTATTGTAAGTGAGGAGGATATGCTTCATTCATTTGCAGGCCTTGAAGCTGAGACAAAAATAGCAGATGCGGTGCTTACCGAGACAGCCAACGTAATCAAGCAGCTTAGAGGTATTGATACAAGCAAAAAATTATCAATACCAGTAGCTGTTGTTCTTACGAAATTTGATACAGTTATCAACCACCCAGCTTTTGCACCAGACGCCCATGTTAAAAAGAGAAAATTACCCATTGCAAGTGGCAGATTAAGTATGGAAGAGATTGACACTGTGCACGATGAAATTAGATATTGGCTAGAAGCCGTGAGAGAGCAAGGTTTTTTGCAAGCGTTGGAAAATAATTTTGAAGAGTTCAAACTCTTTGGTGTAAGCAGCATGGGCGCCCCGCCAAAAAGTGCCGATGTTTTGCCAGAAATAAGACCACATAGGGTGCTAGATCCCATATTATGGATGTTGAAAATGGCAGACTTTATTGACTAGGAGGTAACCCATGAACTTTTACGAGATAATCCACACGCGCTGTAACCAGGGCTTTGATATCGAGCAGGGCAAAAACATTTCAAGTGCAGGATATAAAGAATACGCATATTCGTCAGGGTTAAGGCGGGAAGGAACTGTCGACATTCATTATCTTGCAAAAGCAATGTTGTGCAAGCCTAGATCCTACACAGACCCAGCATTTATGGATAATGCCTATGCATACCACACCCCAGAGGCTGCATCTGGCTTTTGCGGCATCTTTTTAAACTTCCATCCTGTAAAGTGGAACCGGAATTATACCGGCAATGAGTTTAGCAACCGCCCAGGTAACTTTATTAACCAGGCATATGTAGGAGACTTTGTAAAATCCGGATTTTATCCATTTGAATTATTTGATAACAGGCCTATCGGCGGCAGGTATATCTGGGACGCACAAAGAAAACTATTGCCAAGCCGTTGCCATAACAAAGCAAACGAAGTATGTACAAGGGATGCCCGCTGCGAAACACCCTGCGATTTAAGCCACCCATGTATGCTAGAAAATTACGGCTACTACTACCAAAACCCACCCCCGGCAGACTTACCAATGCGTCAATTCTCCCCTGAAGATTGCAAAACCAATTTTTCAAGATTGGCTGGATTTGTCAGTACCGGCAACAACCGGGAACTTCTTAAAAAAGCCGTGGCATTCATAATTGAGCAGTTTAAGCACAGCGAACATAAAAACCGTAAATACCTGGTTATACGCGAAAAATCTGACAAGCAAATCCAATTATGGATTTCTGCGATACAATGTGCATTTTCCCCGCGCATGGCGGCAGCGATATCCTTTGCTACGCGTATGGAGCGGTTTGAAATGTCTAACCGCTATACCGTCAACCAGGCAGAACAGTTTCAATCAAAGTCAAACTTCCAAGACCCAAGGCAGAGTGAGCGCTACCACGCCATGATTGTAGGCGCGGTTGAGGGCGATTCCAGCGTCGGCCCTATCCGTACTACACCCAACACTTCATTTGTAATACTAGACGGCATAAAAGGCACCATAAACTACGAAGCAAACACAACCAGCGGCTACTACAACGCGATAACCGCCTTTGACAGTGACCATGAAGACTTCTGCCGCTATGTAGCCCAGGGCTTCACCAGCCTAGTAAAACCCTGCGAAGATATAATAACCCTATACAGCGATTACAACTATGTAAGCAATTCTAACCTAGAAGCCAGCAACCCAGACGCATTGTACGAGCTTTTAAATAGGCTTGAACGCTTAAACCCCACACTTACCCCGCAATTTAAAAACATATGCACCAAAGTAGAAACATCTATATCCCACCACCTGCACACAAAGCCGGAAAGTGCCCTACGGATTATAGGCTGGCTGGTAAATGCATCTGGTGACCCACAGGTAAAAGCAAGGCTGGATAAGGATGTGTATAGCACCTATACCAAAATACTTTTTGAACAAGGTAATATCCATAGTGCGGAAAGCTTGTGGCAGGTGTTGGTCAATATCGACAGCTACGCGCCCACTATTGCAAAGATTATTACAGATTTCAATTTGTTGATAGAAAACCAGGCACACCTTGCATTGCTTTCATCAAGCGATTGCATAAGGTTTTTATCACTGTATAAAAAAAGTACCCAGTATGTGAAGTTAAATGATGTTGAAGGCATACGGGCTATTGCGTATTGGGGCTTTTGTGCTGCTTACCAAAGAGAGAATAAAAATATTGAGGCAGCTGAAAGTGTTATTGATTTCCTAGGCGGGCTTGTGACCAATGAAGAAGGGTTTATTTTAGATCTTGCAAGTATGTATGTAGGCACTAGCACTGCCGATGTTATGAGGCATATGGTAAATGTCTATATAAATAAAGCGGCTGTTACAGCTTCAAATAACAATATGACCATGTTCTTCAACAGGCTTCATGAGTTTAGTCTGCATGAATACGCAGTACTGGCAATGAACCACCGGTTAGCCCAGATCAACTCGCAAAAGGATTTTAAAGAGTTTTTGACAATGGCTGCTGGGTACAACACATGGCCAGACTTTGATATCTTATACCAGGATATTGACAAAAAAATCTCCCCATTGGGGGACGACAAAGGCAATGTAGAATTGGCGTTAATGGTTTTGCGCGGCTCTGATGAAGCAAATCATGATGATTCATCTGGGTTTGAATGCTATAACTCTGCACATGCGTACGCGTTGGCCAGCACAGGCAAGGATCTAGCCCCCCATGCGCTTGTTGACAGATACCGTAGCCTTGGGCGGCATGGTTTCCCTGTAGCAATTAGCCCAACATATCATGAGAAGCTGGCAGAACGTATCTTGCAAATAAAGTTTGACAAGAAAGATACATCATCCCACCCAGATATACTGGAAATTTTGGCACAAGAGCCAAAGCTTGTTTATCTGGATGCTTATATACTCCTGCTATTTAAAAACCCCCCAAGAGACTCTTACGAGCGGTTGAACGATATACTTGCATATGGCAAGTCTCACAGCAACAACAGGGATTTCCATGACATTATGCTAAATGTATTGGCAGACACCAGAAGCGAAAAAAGATTGGCAGAAATAAGGACAGATGTCTCTGCCCAAAACGTGAAGTACTACGACAAACTTGCAGCAGAGGCAGAAGAAATAATAAGGTCGAAAAAGAAGCCCGGGATTCTTTCATCAATCTTTGGGCGGGGGAAAAATAAAAATTCATAAAAATGTATAGAAGGGTGGTATGAGTATGTGGTTAATGCTGGGGGCTGCAATAGTCGGCCTGGTGTATCTTGCCTTTATGCTTAAGATGGCAACCTATACAAATGCTATTGCCAGGAGGATACGCAAGGGCACATTATGGTTTTTTATTATGTATATCATAATGGTTGTTTTTGGGGTTATTACACTTCATTTTCTGCCCCAAAGCTGGGAGCAGGCGCTGGCAATATTGGCAGTGCTGTTTGTCGCGGCAATATTGTGTGCTGTTCTTCTGCAGGCAGGCCGCCACGATGAAAAATTAAAGCTGGGTAAAAGCCTTGGTGTAAGCCTGGTGCTGCACTGGATTGCGTTTCCTATATTCGCGGTTATAAACTTTCTGGCAGTACTAACCCGTGGCACATGGCGGGCGCTGCCAAGCCTTGCCCCTGGGCTTAGGTGGGGGATAACAGCGGTGCTTTTGCTTGTCCCGGTACTGTTTGTGGGGATAAATAAATGGGAGTCATTGTTTTATAAGGTTGGTATGATTATCGCCCTTATAGGGCTTGCTGTGTTTGGGGTTATTGAGCTTGGCATTATAGTTTTATAGGGGGGGCTTTATGGAAATCATAATTGCTATTGCCATCATCGCGATTATTATCTATGTTCTCTACCTATTGGTCATCCATATCATTATACCAATTGTGCTTCCCATATTGGGTATTTTATTACTTATCACAGTTTCTGCCGGCGCTATTTATGGCATGTTTATGTCCATAAAAGGGTTTAAAGATGCCTTTGGGGAAAATAAAGACCCTTATGCCCTTTATGTAGATAAATCCTCAAAGGCCCCGCCTGGTGTAAAGCGTAATTATTTTTTTGGGCCGGGGGTATACCAGTTTGCCAGAATTGTAAAGGACGCGTTTGTTAATACCCTAAGCCACCAGGAAAAACTTACTCAGATACGGGACAAATATGGCACATTTTACGATGGCTATTCTACCTGGGTAAATGCTTTTAGGCGTACCAAGGTTGTCAGTGTTTGGATTTTCTTTATTGCGGGGTTTGTATTTTTATATGCGTCCGCACTATTTTGGACATTATTGTTTACTATGATTATGGCCTTTTTATCATTGGCCGGGATATCTGCTTTTTTTATTGCGTTTTCTATTCTTTGGCTTGCGGACAGGTTTATGCTATGGCTTAAATCAATCCAAAGCCGTTGTGGGCTGTGTAAGCGCTTTTCTATTGTCCCTGATTTTATATGTTCGGACTGTGGTATGGTTCACAGTTATCTGTCCCCAGGGCCTTATGGGGTGCTTAATAGGCAGTGCCCTTGCGGCCAAAGGCTGCCCACAACCTTTTTTGGCGGAAGGTCAAGGCTTATGTCCCAATGTCCCCATTGCAGCGGGGAACTTGCCGCAAGTGATGCCCGCCAGTTTGGCATACAAATTGTGGGTGGCACCAATGCTGGCAAAACAACCTACTCGGCAGCATTTTTTCATGAATATATTGTCATGCTTAATAAGCTGGGCGTTGTGTACGAACTGTTTCCGGAAGCTGATTTCCGGAAGTTGGAGGAAGAGTTTCAGCAAGGGTTAAGCGGGGCAACTACAGAAACCAATGCCGCTATGTACAGCATAGTACATACCCTTTCTACAAAGGCAAGATACCAGCTTACCCTTTATGATATAGCAGGGGAATCCTTTGGCGGAAGAGGGTATGAGCTGCAACAGCAGCAATTTGGCTATTGCGAAGGGCTGATTTTTATTATAGACCCAACCGCCGGCCCGAGGGAGATTGCCGATGGGTTTATGTCATTCATAATGGAGTATAAGTCCCTTGCAAGCATGCATATTTCCATGAAAACAGATGTACCTGTTGCTGTGATTATATCCAAGGCCGACATATACAAAAAAGAGATTGGCCTTATAAAAATAAAGACAAGATTTACGAAAAACCCAACTGAGTTTGCAGATACAGAAGGACGCCATAGCCTGGCCCGGACCCATAATGGGGTGTGCAGGGAATTCCTATATAACCATGGGTTTAGCATGGTAATGAACCATATCGAGAATAACTTTACATTAACAAGATATTTTGCGGCCAGTGCCATAGGGCATGAGGCCGCAAGCGGCTACTCTTTTGAGCCGTGGGGGGTAATAGAGCCGGTACACTGGCTGCTTGCGGTTGGTAAGGCCGACATATGCAATGAAAATGGCCAGCTGAGTTATTAGTAACAGGCCCTAGGATGTCATTTTTGGTAAAGGTGCTTCAGTCCATATATATACTGGGTTTGCCCCTGTAAAACTGACCACACCAATTTTGTAAAGTAAAGGAGCTGCACCATGCCCATACCTATAGGAATAGACTTAGGCACGACCTTTTCTGCTATAGCATATGTAAACCCAAAAACCAACCTGCCGGAAATCATACCCAACAACGAAGGCAGAAGCACAACCCCATCTGTAATACAGTTTGCGGATGGGGAGACCATCTTTGGCAGCGAGGCCGCAAGCGCTTTTGCCGCAGGGGAGCAAAATTGTGCATCTGTATTTAAGCGCAGCATGGGCAGTAATGAAACCTACTGCACCATGGGCGGAAAAGCCTATACCGCAGAGGATTTGTCCGCACTTTTATTGGGGCATTTAAAACAGCAGGCCGAAGAGGCTTTGGGAGAACCTATTGGCGAGGCAGTAATAACTGTACCGGCATATTTCCTTACCCCAGAAAGTGAGGCAACCCTTTCTGCGGCAAAGGCTGCCGGGATAAATGTAAAAAAGCTAATAGATGAACCAAATGCAGCCGCGATGGCATATGGGATAAACCACTGGCGGGAAAACGCTAATATATTGGTATATGATTTAGGCGGCGGGACATTTGATGTGACCTTGGTACAGATGGCCAAGGGCGGCGTCCTTATGACAATAGCCACAACAGGGGACAAGACCCTAGGCGGCAAAGACTGGGATGCCCACCTGGAGAGTTTGATATACGAAAAATTTATCGCCGAAACAGGTGCAGACAGCACGAATGAGCTGAAAACCATAGTGCGAGGGTTATGCGAAGGTGTGAAGCAGCGGCTATCTTCTGCGGTTTCAGCAGATGTGAGGTGCACAGTCCCTGGGTATGGGCGGGCAGCGGTTACAATAACCCGTGAAGAGTTTGACCTTGCCACATCTGGGCTGCTGGACCGCACCGGGGCACTATGCACGGCAGTGCTTGCCGAGGCCGGTGTCCGGGATGTTACAGATGTGCTGCTGGTTGGCGGCTCTACCCGTATGCCTCAGGTGTCCGATTATTTGGAAAAACTATATGGTAAAAAGCCCATTAAACATGTAAACCCAGACGAGGCTGTGGCACTTGGGGCTGCCATACAGTCCACAAAAGCCGATGATAAATATGTAGACCTTTCCATTGCAATGGTGGACGGGAAAAAGGTGACCGATAGGTCTGGGCTAAGTTTTAATAAACCAGTGTCCCCTTCAAAAAAAATAGACATATCTGTATTGTATGGAGTGCAAACCACTGCGCACCCCATGGGTGTTATAGCCATAAGTGAAGACGGTACACGTTATACAAACGATGTAATCATACCATCAAACCACCACCTGCCTGTCCGCTGTGCGAAAGCTTTTACTGTAGCAACTACCCCAGGCGGCCCCAATGAAATGGATATATTCGTACTGCAAGGGGACAAAGAAAACCCGTTGGAATGCCGTATTCCATATAAATACATTGTGCAGGGTATACGGGATATTCCCGCCCAGCGGGGGCGTACCCTTGTGCGCATACAGTATAGCTATGACCAAAATGGGATAATGCATGTAGAAGCCAGGCAAGAGCAAGATAATATAAACCTGCCAATAAAGCGGGAGCCTGTACCAGCAGATATGACAATGTATAGCCGGCCGGTAGCGGCAGAAGACCGGGTAACCCAAGGCAGCGGTGACCTTGCATTATATTCAAAATACGCAGGGCAAAACCGTATACCATCTACCAGTATGGACAAGTATGGCAACACATTAGAAGGCGACCTTATTGATGATGGCGCAATGGATGGGCTAACCATATATGTGTTAAATTTATTTGGCGGCTGTAATATGAGCTTGCCAAAAGCCGCCCTTGCAAAGAAGGGTGCAGTGCTGATTGAAGAAACTACCCTGCCTGACAAGCAAACCTTAATGAGCAAGCTCTCTAATGCTTCACAATTATGGATTCTTTCCTCTGGGTCTTCATGTAAGCTGACTAATGATGCGGTAGATGTTATAGAAGAATATTTTAACGCGGGCCATGGTGTATATCTTTGGGGGGACAATGACCCATTTTATGAAGAGGCAAACACCATCTCACGGCGTTTATTTAATACCTATATGAGCGGCAACAGCCATGGGGATAAAGTTGTGTCTCTTTGTGAGCCTGACAAAAATGTGGGTATTATCCAGGGCCACCTGATTAGCACAGGCATAGTTAATATTTATGAAGGGATTACCATAGCAACGGTGCATACAACTAAGCTGGTGCAGCCGTTAATCTATGGTTCCAACAGTGAGGTTGTAACGGCCTATTATGACCATCAGGGTAAGCGCTGTATCATAGACGGGGGTTTTACGCGGCTTTATCACAACTGGGACTCTGCCGGAACACACAGGTATATTGTTAATGCGGCTGCGTGGCTTGCAAACTTTGAACGGTTTCCGCCCCCTGGTTTTGAGGTTTCTACGGAAAAAGATTCTGGTGACCGTGTTGTGGAAACCTGGAGTGATGGCATAATAGCGTATAAATAAACGGAGGTGTAACATGAAAGATTTTGGTTATGTTTTTGCTTCGAAAATGTTGTTGGATGCAAAGGCCAAAGTGGATTTTATGTATCGCGAGCCTGCCGAAGACGCAGACAGCGGATGGCGTTTTTTCAGCGGCGGGGAAGACCAAGCGTATGTAGACAACCCAGACAATATTGTGTTGTGCGATGTGCAGGATATCCTAGCCTTTGACAGCAGTATACGCCCATATCTTAATGCCGTCCCCGGCTCTGCCTTCGAAAGACGGGAAGGGACAGATACCTTTGCAAGGGCCGATGATTATGGGTTTGAAGGTGAGCTGGAGGACTAAGTGGGGGTGATGTACAATGGCACGTAATAAATTTTATGTACGCCAGGAGGTCCTTTCTGAAAAAAAGGGGCTTCGCCGCCCCTATGTGCGCGACAGTGTACGCGCAGAGGTTGAAAACCGCGCTGAAAAAACCCCAGATGGTAAATTCAAAAGCCCTAACACCGGCAAAGTAATAGAGGGCAAATACGACCTGGGGCATAAATATGGCCACGAACATTGGCGCGAAAAAGAACAAGCCGAGAAAGAAGGTCTTACCCAGGAAGAGTTTAACGAGAGAATGAACAATCCAGACATCTATCAAATAGAGCCGCCAGACGAAAACCGCAGCCGTAAGTATGAAAAGCCGCGGGAAGAAACCACTGAGCAGGTTTCTGAGCAAAATACTGAACAAAATTCAGAACAAAACTCAGAACAGGCGTCTGATCAGGCCTCTAGTGAAGAAGTAATGCAGGAAGCTTCTGCGGAGCAAGGCATGTAGCTATTCGCAGTCAAAAGCAGGTAAAAATTTGGGGGATTTGCAATATTTTTGCGTAGGGGACGCGCTTGCTCGTCCCGGCTTTGATACGGGCGCAGCAAGGGTTGCCCTTACAAAGGACATAATGCTACGCCAGGTCATTCAGTTATTAACAACTTCACCCTCTACCCCCCCCCCCTCGTCATCCCGGCCTTGAGCCGGGATCCCCACCCGCTTGCAATAGATTATGAGATCCCGGCTCAAGGCCGGGACACGTCAATCCAATTTCCGTCAAACTGCACAATGGAATAATTTAGTGATTGTAATATCACATAGTGTTGTGTTGAAAATATCGTCACTACAGCGTTGAAC
>Ga0131853_10012298_pt1 | contig 15678 bp, 10 predicted proteins | sample TergutLab28metaG_FD_92764 | JGI IMG/M metagenome (GOLD analysis project Ga0131853, IMG submission 92764) | Labiotermes labralis P1 segment gut microbial communities from Petit-Saut dam, French Guiana - Lab288 P1 (version 2) (version 2) | ecosystem: Host-associated > Arthropoda: Insects >...
AGTTGCCGCCGCCGATGGAGGAGGGGACGGTGGAGACTTACGAGCGGGTTTTGGCGTGGTATGAGTGTATTGTGGATGCGGGGTTTACGATGCCGCCGCCTTTGCGAGACTCTTTTGTTGAGGAGTGGCGTCAGGGTTGGGTGAGGTTTGATCCGATGACAATGGCTCTCGAATGGATGACCTCGGCTCCCCCTGGGGTCAATCAGGCCACTATCTTGGCGGCCTGTCCCCACTCGATGCAGAGATTGGCCGCTTTGTGCTACCGCCAGTGGCCGAGGAGGCCGCAATTGAGATGTATGCCTGGCTGGAGGGGCAATTCCAGTGCTTTGTGAATGCTGGATTCGACATGGTGCCTATGCCTTCTCGGGACTTGTTCCTTGATGAAATGACTAGGTATGGCTATGCCATGGCTGTAATTGATCTTGTAAGGAGTGCTTGGGAAAGCATCGTCGATGCCGAGGGAAATAGTTCCACTTATCAGTGGGCGGATCTGCTTGCGTTGTGTCCTCGTTCCACTGAGGAGTGGCCTGGCGGTTAGTTCAGATCGGATTCCTGCCCTCGTCGTCCTGTTTAAAGGCATCGAGTTGCAGAACCTAGCATTAGGCGGCGCCGCCCTTTCGTCGCCCTGCGGGCGACGGAGTCGCAGCGCAGGATCTACTTCAGACGGGAAGCGTCGGGAGTGGATTCTGCGCTGCCTTCGGCCCGCAGACGATATGGGTTGTCTGGGGCGTTGGTGTCTTGGGTGGCGTGGGTGGGGGCCTCCCTGCGAAAGTTCGTGGGTTGCCTGGCGGTCTTGCCTGGCCTTTCCGCATTCGTAGTAAGGAGGCCCCTGTGGGTATGGAGTTTACAAGTGTTGGGACTGCCCCAGGTGTGTTTAACGCCGCAACCCGGCAGGCGGTGGTGCGGTGGCAGCGGGCGGTTGGGTTTAGCCCAGCGGACGGGATGGTTCGTTTTGGGGATGTTGCCTTCTTTGCGGAGTTACCGGCGCGGGTGGTGCTGAGCGAAGGTGTTGAGGTTGGTGTCACTGTTGGCCCTGGGCAGGCGCTGGTTGAGGGAGCCACGGGTGAAGCTGTGGTGGAGATCGTGACTTTCCCAGATCAGGCCGCGTTGATTCCCCGCGCCGAATCGCTGACCGCAATGGTGGAGGGCTTCGAGTGGGAGGGGCGATTCGGCCCCTCTTGGACGGATGCCAGCGGGCAGGTGCGAATCCCGGTGGTGTCCTCTGGTGGTGGGGTAGTTTGCGGTGCTGACTGTGCTCACGCCCTGCCCTTAGGCAGATCGTCAGTGGTGGCATTACAGGTGGTGGTGGTGCCATACACGCAGGGGCTGATAGTGCCGGTCTCCGCGATCAGTACCGATCCGGGCGGGCAGCCGGTAGTGACCACCGAAACAGGGGAGGTGCTGCCGATCACCGTGCTAGCCGCGCATGGCGGCCTGGCCGTGGTCGATGGTGTGGCGATAGGCACCCGAATTCAGGTGTTTGGGGGCTGACGATGAGCCTCGAAGTGCGCGACCTATCGTTTACATATCCGCGTGGGCGCGAACCGATCTTCACCGAGCTGTCGGCGGGATTTCGGTTCGGGGCAGTCACCGCAGTTACTGGGCCATCGGGTGGAGGTAAATCCACCCTGCTTTACCTACTGGGGCTGCTGCTGCGCCCCTCGGGCGGGCAGGTGGTTGAAGACGGGGTGAACTTGTCCAGGATGCCCGACGGAGCTAGATCGGCTTGGCGGGCTAACCGGGTGGGGTTCGTGTTCTAGGACGCAATGCTAGACCCGGCCCAGACCATCGTGGAAAACGTCTGTGAGGGCGCGCTCTACTCCGCGAGTAGGGGTAAAAATTGGGAAGCTCGTGCCAAGGAGATGCTGGAACAGGCTGGGGTACTGGCTCGGTTTGACCACCGCCCGGGGGAGATTTCGGGCGGTCAGGCCCAACGCGTGGCATTGTGCCGAGCGCTGCTGAAGCGCCCCGCCATCGTGCTAGCCGATGAACCGACTGGGAACTTAGACGCTGATTCAGCTTCCGTGGTGTGGCAGATGCTCGTGACCGCCGCCCAAGAAGGGGCATGTGTCATCATCGCCACCCATGACAAGGCGCGCGCGGCCTCCTGCGATGAGCAGGTGATCGTGTGAGTGGTTCCACCCCTATGCGCGTGATTAAAGAGGCGATCAACTCGGCCGATCGGCGACCTTGGCGCACCCTCACTGTTGGCCTGGCGGTGCTGGTGATGTGCCTATCTGTGTTTGTCACTACCGGACAGTCCGTGGGTGTTGAGCGACGGGTGCGCGAGCAGATGGAGTCAGACTCTGCGCGGCTAATCTCGATCACCTGGCGGCAGATGTATGGCGGCATCGATTCGGCCGCCGTCGAGCGCATCGGCACTCTCACCGGAGTTGAGTGGGCGCTTGGCCGCAGCCCCGCCCTCGATTTGATCAACAGCAGCCTTCCTGGAGGAAATCCTTGCCCCGCCATCGTGGTAGTTGGCGAATTTCCACCAGGCACGATTCAGCTCAATCTCGGCCGCTTTGCCGGGCCGGGAGAGGCGATGGTTACCGCCGCCGGAACCCACTGCCTCGGGCTGCAACAGCCCGCTGGTACCCTCGCCCCTGCTCATGCCAGGCAGGCCGTGGTTGCCGAACCCGTTTTTGCCGCTGTGGGGCGGCTAGAGGTCAGGGAAGCCCTCGCCCCCATCGCAAACTTCACCTTCCTGCGCACTCACGAACCTACGCTGTTGGTTGAGGTGTTCATCCTGGCCAATGAGGCCCGGAGCATTCCCGACATCACCGAAGCCGCCCTCCGGTTAACCGGCGTCTCCGATCTGACTGATCTGGCCGTGACCTCATCAGCGGCCATGCTCGAACTCAACGCGATTCTCGAACGTGAGCTTGCCGCCAACTCCCGCATCATCGCCGCCATCGTGCTTGTCGCCGGAATGGGCTTTACCGGCCTGGCTCTGGCCTTGTCCGTCGGGGCACAACGCCGTGATTTCGGCCGTCGTCGCGCGCTCGGCGCCTCCCGCTCCCTGCTAATGAGCCTAGTGCTGCTCGAAGGCGCCATCCCCGCCCTGCTTGGCGCCATTGCGGGTACCACCATCGGCATCGCTGCCCTGGCTCTAATCTACGATGTGGCGTCCGACCTCGCCTTCACCCTCTCCGTGCCTGCCTTGGCCATCATCGCCGTCATCATCGCCTCAGTTCCGGCTGCCCTCACCGCCGCCTATCGAGACCCCGTAGCTATCGTCCGCGTCCCCTAAGCCGCACACCAGGTGGTTTCGATAGAGTCAACCGCCCGTGGGGCTAGAGCAGGGTGGCGCGGGTAGTCTTCTTGCGTGTCCACCATGAGTGATCTCATAGCCGCCCACAGTGACCTCAGCGACGTTGAAGGGGAGTGGCTGCACCTATTGGTCGGCGACTGGCAGATCGTCTCCGACTTGGCCGTCGCCGATCTCGTGCTGTGGCTGCCTACCCGCGATGGCGGGTTTGTCGCCGTCGCCCACTGTCGCCCCTCCACCGGTACCACGGTGCACTATGACGACATCGTTGGCCTATTCGCCTCCGAAGGACAGCAGGCACGCTTCGCGGCCGCCCTGGCGGATGGCCGGGTGCAGAACACCACCGAGCCGCAATGGTTCGGCGAATATGCCGTCACCGAACAGGTGGTGCCCGTCAAGATGCGCGGGGGGCGAACCATCGCGGTGATTGCCCGGCAGACCAACCTTGGACCGAGCCGCAGCCACTCCCGGCAGGAACTCAACTATGCCGAGGCCGCCGACGACCTGCTGGCTATGGCCTCGCGCGGTGAATACCCCTCCCCAGACTCCGCCTCCGGCCCGCGTCGCGGCGCCCCCCGTGTCGGTGACGGGTTGATCCGTCTCAACGCCGAGGGGCAGGTACTCTACGCCTCGCCGAACGCGCTCTCCTGTTTCCATCGCCTCGGCGTGGTTGGTCCGCTGGTGGGGCAGTCGCTGGTCGAACTGACCGCCGGGTTGATCGAGTACGCCGGAACCGTAGATGAAGCTCTGCCGCTGGTGGTGATGGGTCGCGCCTCCTGGCGCACCGATATCGAAACCCGCGGCGTCGCCGTCTCGCTGCGCTCGCTACCGCTAACGGTGCACGGGCAGCGCATCGGCGCCGTACTCATCTGCCGCGACGTTTCCGAACTGCGTCGTCGCGAACGCGAACTGATGACCAAGGACGCGACCATCCGAGAAATCCACCATCGGGTAAAGAACAACCTGGCCACGGTGGCCGCTCTCCTTAGGCTGCAATCGCGCCGCTGCGAGCTGCCAGAGGCGAAATTCGCGTTGGATGAGGCCACCCGACGCGTCGCTACCATCTCGCTGGTACATGAGTTCCTCTCCCAAACCCTTGATGAGCAGGTAGAACTTGATGGCATGTTGCAGCGCGCCCTGCGAATGACCGCCGAGCTAGCCGCCACCAACACCTCGGTGCAAACGGTGCAGCGCGGCTCCTTTGGCCTGGTCCCGGCGCAGGACGCCACCCCGCTCGCACTGGTACTCACCGAACTTGTCACCAACGCCGTTGAACACGGATTCAACGGAACCCGCGAGACCGGCACCGTCACCGTCGATGTAGAGCGCTCCGGGTCGCGCCTGCGCGTCCGAGTAACTGACGATGGCGTAGGACTTGGCACGGATGACATGGCCCGCCTCAGCCGCGACTCCGCCTCGGGACTGGGCAACCAGATTGTGCGCACACTGGTCACAAACGAGTTGGGTGGCACCATCGACTGGCGCACCGGCGATGAGGGCGGCACCGAAGTGGTGATCGAGGCCCGGTTGCGCGATGGGCGGCGGGGGTAACTTACGCTGCGCGGCGGGCGCGAGCGGTGCGGCGCTTCAGGGCGCGGCGCTCATCCTCGGACATGCCGCCCCAAACCCCGGCGTCTTGCCCAGAGTCGATGGCCCACTTTAGGCAGGTTTCAACCACGCCGCAACGTCGGCAGACGGTGCGGGCCTCCTCGATCTGTAGCATTGCGGGGCCGGTATTCCCGATGGGAAAAAACAGTTCGGGGTCTTCGTCGAGGCAAGCAGCGGCGTGACGCCAATCCATGATGCACCATTCGGTTAGTAGTTGAACTTGTCCACCCTTAGGTTCGCCTGTGATCGCCGCGCGCACAAGAGGGGGAGCAAAGATTTTCACAATTCTCCACGCCACCCCCACAGGAATTTGTAGACATCGCCGCAGGTGGCGACGTGTTTTGCCTGGTGGAAAAACTTGTTCAGGACGAGCGTGTGATTCCGGTCACATTCGCGCCAGCAAGCGGTCAAAGCGCGCCAACTAGCTGAATAGCTTCGGCGCGCCCCTTGGCGATCAGCGCCGCGCGGCCAGGTAGCGCGAGGCCCGGTTCGACGGCATCGGCCAGGTTTACGCCGAAAACCTCCTCGGCCCCGCGCTCCTGCCCGGAGAGTATTACCCCGGTGCGGGAACCTCGCAACTGGGAGAGCAAGCCACGATGTGCGAGCGAGGCATCAAGGATTGAGGCGGTCAGAATGAAAATGGCTCGACCCGTAGCCGCGAGGGCCGCTAGCTGATCCGCCTCGATAGGACAGACGCTCGCGAGCGCATCGGCGTCATCGATCAACAACAGCGGAAGGTCGGCATTGGCCCACGGGAGGCGGGCGAGGGAACCAAGCAACTCGGTCATTTCCGCTGCGGTTGGTCGAACCTGGGCCGCTCCGACAATCGCCGCATCTGCCAGCAGGGCCGGATCGTGACCGATCACGATCAGCCGGTCGCCCTCGACGCAGTTGCCAAGCGCCCGGAGTAGTATCCGCAATGTGGTGGTGCGCCCAGAACCGCGGGCGCCGACGATAAGCGCGCCGCCAGACACATCGAGCGCAAGCGGGGTCGCCATATCCCCGCCGATGCCGATCAGTGGGTTCAGCGGGCTTGGGAGCGCATCGTTAGTCAGGTCGGCTGGGGTAACCCGGTTGGGCAGGGGCAACAGGCGGATTGGCGCGGCGGAACCGTCCGCCCCTGCGCCGACCGCCGGTATCGCCGAGCCGGGCAGGGCGATCTGACATTCGATGCTGCTGCTCGCGCCCAGCCATACGCCGCGCCCTGGTTGTCGGCCACGTCCGGCAGAGGCACCGGGAACGCCGAGTAGTACGTCGGCTGCGGCATCGGCAGATAGCAGCGTCAGGCGCGGCCCAAAGCGAGCGGCAAGCCCTCCGACGGCACCGGAGCGGGAGGTAACGGCAAAGACCGCCGTGCCTGCGGCCAGCGCCGCCGCCACCGGGTCCACAGCAGGGGTGGCCAGCTCTGCTCGCAAATCCTCGATTCCGTCTATGAGGACCAAGGTGGGCGACGCCCCCGATGCTCCGGCTATGAGCAGCCGCAATAGTCGCCCGGTCCGGCGAAGATCGTCGGGGCCGGCAAGGGTGCCGAAGCCGGGATGCGGGCGCAGTCGGGAAAAAGCGGGCGCAGCGGCCTTGGGAACGAGCGCATGGACGTGCCATCCGCGAGCAAGGGCGGAGTGAGCGAGGGCAACCAAGGCCGTCGTAGCTCCGGTTCGGGCCTGGCCGAGAATCGCAAGGTGCCCGTCGGTGGGCTGCCAAGCGATGGCGGTGCGGGACTGTTCATTCGGCAGATCACCCAATGCCAATGGCAGAGCCGACCAGGCCGGTTGCTCGTCGGTGAGGGCATCGACATCGTTTAGGGAGATGGTATCCGGCAGTGGCGGCAGCCACACCGGCGGCCACTGCGATGCTGTTTGCGCGACCGCAGCCTGGCGAACCAGGTTTGCCAGTTCCGCTACGGGATCACTGCTTGCCTGCGGTCCGGTCGCATCTGGCGGCGGCGTTTGGACGGGAGCATCCCGGCTCATCTCCCGCCAGGTAGGAGCGCGATAGATGGTTGCCTTGCGGCCAGTGGCAGGAGCGCCCGCATAGGCGCATTGCATGGCGACAGGGGTGGCCACGCCCACACGCAACACGGCTCGGCCAGGGAAGCCGTGCGGAATGTGGGCGGCAACAGGGGAGTCAAGTACATCGAGGGAGTCGGCGGTATCAACGACGCGCAAGGCCAGACGAGCGGTGATGTTGGCCCGCATATCGGCAGAAATCGCCCCAGCCGGACGCTGGGTGGCCAACACCAAGTGAATGCCAAGCGAACGGCCCTGGGCGGCGATGCGAAGCAGGCCAGGCAGAAGATCGGGCAGATCATCGGCCAGCGCCCGGAACTCGTCTACCACCACTACCAGCCGGGGCAGGACTCCGTCGGGAAGTTCGGCGGAATCGGCCACCCCATGCTGGGCGAGGATAGTTTTGCGGCGCCGCAGTTCGACGCGCAGGCCGGTGAGCGCGCGGGCGGCGAGAGTCGCATCCAGATCGCTCACCCGCCCAAGCACATGCGGCAGGCGCAGGCAGTCACCGAACGACGCCCCGCCCTTAAAGTCGATCAAGGCCAGCGCCAGTTCGCGCGGGCTATGTCGCAGGGCCAGGCCCAGCACCAGCGCTTGCAGCAGCTCGGACTTCCCCGAGCCGGTGGTGCCCGCCACCAGCAGATGCGGCCCATCCCGCACCAGGTCAAATCTGACCATCTGACCGGCTGTGTCTACCCCCAGCGGTACCGCCCAGGTTAAGCACCCAGAATCATCGGTCAGCAGATCGGCCAACGGTACGACGCTCGGTAGGCGTGGGTTGGCCGGATCCGACCCGACCAACTGCTCACCATTGCCCCTTAGGAACGATTGATCTGTTCCGCCGCTTGGCTTCGGTCGCCACAGCGTCCCTACCTCGCGGCCCAGGCCAGATGCCGCCGCGAGCAGTCGGGCAAGCCGCTCGGCCTCCTTCTCGTCAAGGCTTGGCGACCCGTCGGAAGCGGCGGGCCTAAGGCCACTGACAACTCGCACATCCCGACACCAGGTAGGAGTGCTAGCCCCGGCTGAGAGGCACAGCACAACATTGGCTCCGGCACGCAGGGCGTCTCGTGCGAAATCGAGGTGAGTCCTGCTGGGGAGGTCCGCCACCAGTACATCCGGGATGGTTGATCTAGCGCCAGCGATGCTGCCGGGCAGCCAGCGACACCAGGCCCAGGCCCGACGCCCCTCCCCAATCACCGTGACATCTGCCCCCCGCGCCGCCACCTCCAACACTAGCGCCCGCGCCGCCGCTCGCGCCGTCGACTGCGAACCGCAGAAGGCCACCGCCGCATCGGGCACCGGGTTAGGCAGCGGCTCGGCAACGTGACGCAATGCCTGGCTCCATTCGGCCTCGGTGGCGGCAAGCGCGCCGTAAACAGCCTGAGCCACGCGGCGCGGATCGACGGCGGGCCATCGCCTGGCTCGACATCGGCTCCGGCGCTCGCGGCTAACCGACACCGCCTGCGGAATCACTCCAAGTAGCCCCACCGCGGAGAAGAGCGCAAACATCGGTTGTCGCAGTGCCGCCGCCAGTCCCACGAATGCGAGTACGGGCAGCGCGGTCGCCAACAAACCGAGCCACGACGTCGCACTGCCAGGTTGAGACGACGCCGTGGCGGCAGGCGGAATGAGTTTAGATAGCGCCGGGGGGTGGAGCTGCCCTCTAGCTTCGGCGGCTTTGCCGCGCTCGTGCCCCACGCGGAGAATCGCCCCCGGCAACAATGGTCGATCACCGACGATGCAATCATCGGTGACCCGCACCTGCTCGACGGGGCTATACCCATCGGCCCAAAGTGGGGCATTTCGAAGCTCGGGACGCTGGAGCAACTTGGCCAGCGCACCCCGTGCCTCGCCAATCCGCATCCCGACAGGCAGCAGCACATCCTCGCCGGGATGTACCGTCACCCGGATGCGTGCGCCGTCAAAGTCCACCCACCCATCATGCGCCTAACCCCGCAACCCCGCAGAAACAATCCACAGTCCTGTGGAAAACTGCGCAAAGACCCGACGTTCGTCGGTTCCACAAGTAAACTAAGAGAAACTAAGAGAAACTAAGAGAAACTAAGAATGCCTGAGTAGAGCTGAGGGTTAGGTAAGCAGGTCGTCTTCGGGGCGCCAGGGGCGCTCGGGAGCGTCCTCGTCGCCGGGGCGGAGAACGGACTTGCGGAGAGGAGAACCCGTGACGATTATCGGATCGGGCACGATGGCATCGGCGAGGATTTCCGGCTCCTCTTGCAGCACGGCCAGAGCCGCCGCCTGACCCGCCGCCGCTACGGCCTCCTGTACCGCCGTCGAGGTCAGCTCCTCCTTCGAATGGCGTAGTTGCGCCAGCTTCTCGGCATCCTCGGCCTCGACCGCCGCCAGGTCAGCCGCGTCCAACGCTCCGGCCAGGCCGCCCACATCGTCCAGGCTTAACTCGAAGATGTCCGTGTCGCCTGGCACCGATTCCAGCATCGCCTCGTCTGGCCGCTGCGTCAACACCTCGGCCGCATAGCTCTCGGCAGCCTCCGGCATGGGCACGTCCCGATTTTCGGCCTGCGAGCGATACCAGCGGTGATCTAGCACCTCGTGATATAGCTGCGCGGGTTCTAGCTTGCCGCGCAGGTCGCGTGGAATCGCTGCGATGGTTGGCTCAAACGAGTTCAGCAGCCAGTCGTAGGCCGCCATCTGTTCGGAGTCTCGGCCATGCGGCAGGCGCGCCCGCCAGGCGTCCATGTCATTGAGCAGCCGCCGCGCCTGCTTGTCTTCAACATCCAGACCGGTTAACCGCAGCAGGCGCCGCGAGTGATGGCCCGCATCTACCACCTTGGGCTGAATCCGCATGGTCGTGCCATCCGGGGCGGTGACGATGGAGAGCTCCTCCACGTCGAAACCAACCTCATTGAGACGGCGAATTCGCTCGTCTACCCGCCAATACTCGTCGGCCGAGAAAGATTCGGCCGTGGTCAGCGCCGCCCACAGCTCCTCATACCTCTCAACCAAGTGGTCGCCGATGGCGATGGGATCGACCTCCTCGCCGAGCAGACCGCCGGCCTCCAGGTCGAACAGTTCGCCGATGATGTTGGTGCGGGCCAAATCCACATCGTAGGCGCGTTGTCCATCCGTGAGCTTAGGGTGCAGATCACCGGTCTCGGCGTCCACCAGGTAGGCGGCAAATCCCCCCGCATCGCGGCGGAACAAAATATTCGACAACGACACATCACCCCAATAAAAGCCGATCAGGTGCAGCCGCACCAACAGCACGGCCGCCGCATCGATTAGCCGGTCGCCGGTGTCGAGGCGCACGGATTGGCTGAACACGGCGCGGTAGGGCAAGGAGAATTGCAGGTGTTCGGTGATGATGCACGACTCCAGCGGCTCGCCCGCCTCATCCGTGCGCCCGGTGACAACCGCGATGGGTTTGACACAGGGTACGTCGAGCTTGCGCAGCTTGCGGAGCAGTTTGTACTCGCGAAAGGCGTAGTGATCGCGGGTTTCCTTGACCGCCAGCACCCGCTTGCCCAGCTTCACGAAACGGACGGTGTGGCGGGAAATACCACGCGGCAGGGCGGCGAGTACCTCTTCGGGCCAGTTTTCTAGGGGCACCGCCCAGGGCAGATTGAGCAGGGCGCTTTCGGGCTTGGCGGCGGTGAACTGAAGGGATTCCACGGCTATCAAGTCTACGCAAGGTGGTGGGTCCATAGAGAGGGGGGATGGACCCACCACCGTTGCGCTTTATGGCTCCGTCAACATTTCGATGCGGGTGTCGCCGGGCAGCAGCACCGTGCACTCTGCGAAATGCCGAGATTCGCCGATCTCGAGCACGTCGATGTGTCCGATCACGCCATCGGTGCCGAGCCGTAGATCGGTGTCGATGACCTCGATGTTTAGCAAGGCCGAGGCCCAGTCATCGGCGGAGATGTTGGACACGGTCCACACGAAGCAGATCGGTTGGCGGTACAGCAGGCGGGCGCCCGAGGATACCAACGTTCCCGTGGCCATGATCGCCTCCGCGTCGGTGGGGTTGCCCACGTCGATGAAGGCCGATCTGACGATGCGGATGCGCGGATCGGTGGAGAAGAGGTGAATCTCAAGAGAGGGAACCACTAGGCCGTTGTACAGCGCGTCTGCGGAACGAAGGGTGTGGTGAACCAGGGCCTTGGTACCGGCGATGACGTTTCCGGCATCAGCCGTGATCGTGATGGGCGGAGACCAGGTGTCACCGGCAGCGATGATCGGCTCGGCGTTAGATACCCGGAGGAACGGCGCCCCCTGGACTTGCTGCACGGTGGTGGTAAACACCAGCGGGCTTAGCGGTAACGGCGCCCCAGGGAGGATCGCCAGTTGATAGTTGTAGCCCTTGGCATCGCCCGTCACCACCGAGAACTTCCCTGGGGTTGCTCGCAGTGGATTCCTGAACTCGATGGTGGCATCGGTGCTGGTAGCCGGGCCGAGATTTGTGATGCCTCCCGGCGAGGCGACGGCCCCTGCCGGGATGGCGGCGGTGACCAGGGCCGAGTCGTCTACTGCCACCACCACGTCGAACACCATCAGGTGCGCGTCGTCCCTTTCGGTGACGGAGATCACCCGAGGATTGATGCGGTCGGCATCGATGGTCAACTCGGTCGGGGTGGCGGTCAGAGTTACATCTTCTGGGGTGAAGGTGTCCGGGTTGATGGGCAGCGAGGATGTCACGGTGTAGTACAGGAACCGAACCGATGTCGGATCGAGCTGAGATTCTGCCTGGTTGATCGTGAGCTGCGGGCTACAGCTACCCGTTATCGGTACCACGCGGCTGTATTGCGAGCTTTGCAGCTGCTCAAGCTCGACGTGGGTTTGCAGGCGGATAAACCCGTTGACCGCCCCGGTGTTCTGGTTGGTGATAACGGCCTGTGTACTCGGGGGGTTCGGCATCCAATCCGGCAGCCCGGCGGTGGGCAGGTCTACGGTGCCGATGGGCAGGTCCACGATTATCTGCGCGTTATCGCCGACGATGCCTTCCGCCGAGCCGAGATAGAACTCGGCGCGATTCGCGGCGGTCCAGTACACGTCCAGGGTGACGGGACGGCCGGGAACGGTCCCGGCGGTTGGCCGCGTCGCCTCGACCAAAACTTGGCAGGTTGACAGGTGGCTAAGCACCTCATTTGGTGTGGCCGCCATTGCGTCAGCGGGGGCCGGGCCAGCAAGCACTGTGGCTGTCCCGGTCGGATACCAGGTGCGAATCTCCTGATTTGCGGTGGAGTTGCGGTTGCGAACCATGCCCTGCAAGGCGGTAAGCGCCGCCGACTCCTCATTTACAGTGTTTGCCTGGCCGCCACCGCGGGAGAAGGTGTTGCGCTGCACGGTGGCGGTACCGGTCTGCCACAAGTGCACGACGCCGCCGCCGCGGGAGAATCCATCAAAGTGGTTGTCCCGGATGTAGATCTGGGATGCGAAGGTGGAGTTTGCGCCCTGGACCGGGTTGGTACCCGGCACGTTGATGGCGGTACGGGCTTCAGTGGTGGTGGAGAACAGGTTGCGCTCAATGATCGTGGTGCCGGTGAGGCGACCGGTGGGCGGCAACGCGATGATGGCCCGGTGCAGCTCAGGTAGGCCCACATTGTTGGCAAAGATGGAATCGGTGATGGTGAGGTTGTAAATGAGCGGGGCATTGCTGCTGGTGCTGCCGCCATTCCAGCCGGCATTGAAGTCAAGTACGCTGGAGACGTTCCCCCAGGAGTTGGAGTTCATGCCCTGGACGCTGACGTTGTGGAAGGTTAGATCGTGCACATGTACACGGTTGGCATCGGTGTAACTACCACCGACGAAGTTGGTGAACCTGGCCCGGCACCCATCGGCGCGTGAGCCGGAGCAGTCGCCACCGGTGCCGGCGGGATTCACCACATCGATGTCGTCGATGAGGATGTTACGAATCGGCTGACTGGCCGACCCCGCTGTGTAGCCATTAAATACAAACAGGCCCCCCTCTGATTGGCTGGTGTGGAAGCCGGACAGGTCGTAACCGCGCACTGTGATGTTGCTGGACCCTTCGCGGAACACCACGAAACGCTCCGGGTTCCAGTTTTCGGTGCGTGCCGTAGAGCGGGTTCCGTTGGCGGCTCCATCGATCAGTACGTTGTTGGCGCTTGGGGCGAGTACGAACGACGAGCCGGAGGTGAGGGGCTGATGGATGTTGAGCAATTCCACGCCGGAAGCCTCAACGTAGAACAGCGTCATCTCGTTGTTGTCGTTGCCGCCGGCGTAGGGCACCAGCCGGTCATCTAGGTCGATGGTCATCGGGGCTGTGATGTGGAACATGGCGCCGGCGCGATCCTCAAAGGTCACCTGGGTGGTGAGCATCCGGTTGCCGTTGTCGTTCTGAGTGCCGGTCATCGGGGTTCCTGGAGCGATCGATGGGTCCACGGTAATCAAAACCTCACCGGGTCGGCCATTTAGTGCGTTTGCCTCGTGAATCGCCGCGCGGAGCGTGCACTGCCCGGCCGAGTTGGCGCAGATGCCATCGCCGGGGTTGGCATCGCCGCCGCCCGCCCACTGCGTGTGGGTGACCACCAGGTTATGTTTTGACTGCATCGCGTGGGCCACCAAGACGCCTGCCGTCAAGCCAACGGCCATCATCGTGAATGCGGTGATGATCTTCACGCCCTTTCGGGCGCGACCCAGTGTTGCGATGCGCGCAGCTCTGCCCATTTCCCAACTCCTAAATGATTCGGTTCGCGGTGGTGTGGCCCACTGCATGAATGTGTCCATCAATAGATTGCTACTAGGGAGCGGGATTTCGCAACAGCGCAAAACCGTTGGTAATCGTTTTCCAACACCGTTTTCATCGAACGAGTAATTTGTATTTTATATATATCCCCAGGTCAGTGCGCCGATGACTCAAGGGCACAATTCGTCGTCATGCGATGCGAAACGCGCCGAAGAATGGAGCTAAAGGCGCCAGATGGCTTCGGGTGTCGCTCAACGTGTCGTCAGATGTAGCTGGCGAGAAGATTGTTTGAAACGTTTTCGCAAACTCAGAAGGCTTCATCAGGTGACGGCAAGGACACATTTTGAATGTCTTCTTCGTAACTATCGGGCAAATAGAAACAGGCCCGACTGTGATAGTAGGGCCTGCTTTATCGAGAACGTTTTTGTGCACGAACTGGCTCTTGCAAAGCGCCGGTGTTGCCGCAGAGTAGTAGGTTAGCAATAAAAAGACGGGGTCGGTGTTGGCCGACCCCGCCTTTCTGAGTGCGTGTTAGTTCAGGCGCAGGCCCGTGGCTGCGGAGAACAGGTGGGTGTGACCGGGCTTGATGGCAACGTTTACGACGTCGCCCTTCAAGGGCACGTTGCGCGGATCGATGCGGACGATGATCTGGTCGGTCTCGCCAGCGGTGATGGCGCCAGCGGCGTCGCCCACCAGGGTGCCGTACAGGTAGGCGTCGGAGCCAAGCTCTTCGACCAGCAGTGTGTCAACCTGCAGCGAGCCAGGGGTGCCAGCGGCCACAATGTCGAGCGACTCGGGGCGGAAGCCCACGGTGACCTGTCCGTTGTCAGCCTCGGTAATACCATCAAGAATGGTGCGCTCCAGCGGCAGGGCAGCCGAACCAACCACAGCCGCACCGGTGGCGCGATCCACATCGAAGGTACCCAGGTTCATGGCGGGGGAGCCAATGAAGCCAGCGACGAAAACGTTCTGCGGGTTGTCGTACATCTCGCGCGGGGTACCAACCTGCTGGAGCAGGCCGTCCTTCAGCACGGCGATGCGGTCACCCATAGTGAGCGCCTCGGTCTGGTCGTGTGTGACATACACGGTGGTGACACCCAGGCGGCGCTGTAGCGAAGCAATCTGAGTACGGGTGGAGACACGCAGCTTGGCGTCGAGGTTCGACAGCGGCTCGTCCATGAGGAACACCTGCGGCTGACGCACAATGGCCCGGCCCATAGCGACACGCTGACGCTGACCACCGGAGAGAGCCTTCGGCTTGCGGTCCAGATACTCCGTGAGGTCCAGAATCTTCGCGGCCTCTTCGACCCGCTGACGAATCTCGGCCTTGGGGGTCTTGGCGATCTTCAGGGCAAAGCCCATGTTGTCGGCCACGGACATGTGCGGGTACAGCGCGTAGTTCTGGAAGACCATCGCGATGTCGCGGTCCTTGGGCTGCACATCGGTGACATCGCGGTCACCGATCAGCACGCGACCACCATTAATGTCTTCGAGACCCGCGAGCATACGCAGCGAGGTGGATTTACCACAGCCAGACGGGCCGACGAGTACAAGGAACTCGCCGTCCTCAATGTGCAGGTTCAGCTGGTCAACGGCGGGGCGCTCGGTGCCAGGGTAGATACGCGTCGCGTGGTCATAGGTAACAGTTGCCATTGTTGGCATTCCTTCCACCGGCAGGTACGTGCCGGACGATCCGTAGTGGAGACGCTGCCCGGCTGTGGGCAGCCTGGCCGAGTTTACCCGCTTCGAGGCGGTTTAGACGATTCGGCAGGCGCACTTGCGCGCAACGAGAGCCAACAAAGGAGCATAGCGGCGCGGTGAGCGGCGCCAGGTGCCGGTTAACAACTACGGTATCCCGCATGGCAGACGATGAGTTCATCGGGCGCGAGATTGGTGGCTACACCATCAAGCGCCTGCTGGGTCGTGGGGCGATGGGAGCGGTGTACGAAGCAGCCGATGACGGCGGCACCTCGGTGGCACTAAAACTGCTCCACGCGCACCTAAACATCGACCCCGTGGCGCGCGAACGCCTAAAGCGTGAGGTCACGGCGCTGCAACGCCTCAAACACCCGGCAGTGGCGCGCGTGCTTGACGCCGAGCTGGAGGAC
>Ga0131853_10012300_pt1 | contig 15677 bp, 18 predicted proteins | sample TergutLab28metaG_FD_92764 | JGI IMG/M metagenome (GOLD analysis project Ga0131853, IMG submission 92764) | Labiotermes labralis P1 segment gut microbial communities from Petit-Saut dam, French Guiana - Lab288 P1 (version 2) (version 2) | ecosystem: Host-associated > Arthropoda: Insects >...
CAGATCACATTATCCCGGACAATTTTAATCGTATCCCGCACCGAAACCGCCGGCGCGGCCGCCCCATGGGCTTCCGCCGCCCGCAGTGTACGTGCCAAGAGTGCGTCCGTCACAAAAGGACACAGCGGATCATGGATGGCAATATGCGTGGTGTCCGCATCACATTCATACACGCCCACCAGCACAGCCGCCGCCCCGGATTCCCGTGCGCAAACCACTTTCCGTACACGGTCGATTGCGTACAAACGGCAAATATCCGCCATCCGCATAATCTCCGCTTCCCGCACCACGAGGACAATCTCCCGCACCTGGGGCATTTGATTGAGCGCAAGCAAAGTCCGCGCCGCAATGGGCACACCGCCCAGAAGCTCATAGAGCGGACGCGCGTCCTCAAAGACAGCAGGGACAATCACGCTCACGCCCTCGCCAAAATGCGCCCGGATATCACGCTTGAGCCGTTTTCGCCTATTCATCAAAGTACTCACCTTCTATCATGTCGTAGGGAACGGTTCTAAACCGTTCCGTTTTGCGGTTCTGGTTCGCGCGGAACGGTTTAGAACCGTTCCCTACACACCGCATCCCGTATAATTTGTGTCCTTTGTAGGGGCGGCTATTAGCCGCCCGCGGGCGATTGATAATCGCCCCTACATGACGGCAGCAGTTGTTACACATTGTATAACAACATATCTGCCATATCAACGCACCCGGTTCGCCCCTACAAAATTGCTGCAAAAAGGGGCTAAAAGCCCCTTTGGTAGTTCTAGTTTATGAAGCCTGCCTCACATTATGCCAAGGCCGCCCCAAGTCGCGCTTCCACTTCTTCATAAGTCACACTTTGGCTTAGGACAATTTCAGAAATCAGAATCTGCTTCGCCGAGTGGAGCATCTTCCGCTCACCTGTTGAGAGACCCTTGTCTGTCTCCCGACTCACAAGTCCTTTGATCACAGCGGCAACTTCCATCAGATTCCCGCTCTTAATGCGAATCATGTTCTCCCGATACCGCCTGCTCCAGTTTTGGGTCATCTCCACTTCAAGTGCTTTAATCGCAGAAAAAATCGAATCCGCCTCTTTCGGGCAGATGATGGGACGCACACCGATGGTGTCGCTGGTCTCTTTGGGGATCATGACGATCATATCCCCCACAGGCATCTTCACCACGTAATACTCCCGGACAGCACCGTTGATCTTCTTTGCTTCGATCCGATCAATCACCCCTGCACCGTGCAGCGGATGGGCTATGCGGTCTCCAATTCTATACATGTAGTCACGCATCCCTTTCTCAGTCCAGTCAAGCCAACACTTCTCCAAACCTATTATACACCTTTTACAAAGATTTATCAACCAATTTTCCAAATTCTTTTACACAAGTGCCAGATACAACCACCGCAGATTAAAAACCTCCTTTCGTAAAGGAGGTGGCAGGGGTCGCCTGAGGTCGGTTTTACGCCCTTTGTGCGTTGTAGAACCACCGCACAAAGGACAAAACCTCAGTCAGCTAACGCTGACAGCTCCTTTACAAAAGGAGCTTAAAAGGCAAAAAGAAGCGGAGCACCTTGCTCCGCTTCTTTGTCACTCCCTATTTACTGCATATCGCTACCATCCATGCCAATAAACACATTGCCACCTTCGAAATACGCGCTGCCTGCACCGAACACATCCCGGAAAAACGGGATAGGCACATAGATTTCATCACCAATCCGCACAGATTCTTCCGCTAAGGTGATGGGTTCACCGTCAATATAAAAGTCCGTCGAGCCCACCATAAATGTGATAAATCCGTTCGGGCTCATGAGCGACACTTCACCCGTTTGCATATTCCAAAAAACGTCCGCACCAAGAGCTTGCTCTATTGCCATAAGCCCAACATGGGTCGGGAAAATGGCGTCCTCGCCTATCATTTCAAAACTAGATCCCGGAATACCGACACCGTCTACGATAACAGCATGTATCCCGTCAAGGTCGCTATCCTCAATCTCTCCAATGGGCGGCACAGGGATTGCATACCCGTCGTCTCCGTTTTCCTCATAAGGCGGCTCTTCAATCGGCTCTTCCCCGGTCTCACCGCCTGTGCAGGCTGCGAATGATACAACTAAAAGCAGGGCTAATAGGAATAAGGATACTTTCTTGAATGTTAACATCGTTATAAACCTCTTTTCTCGTGTTTTATGTTTCTACGATAATTTCGTATCCGTTTGAATAGACGCTCGTACTATGTGTTTTGTTCCATACGTAGGGGCAGACCTTGTGTCTGCCCTGTTGGAGGCTGGCTGGGAGCAGGGCAGACACAAGGTCTGCCCCTACAATTACGAAAAAGAAGCGGAGCGCCTCGCTCCGCTTCTTCCTTATCTCATGTAAACCTTACGCTTCTTCCGCAGTCTCTTCCGTGACCACTTCTTCAACCGGCTCTTCCGCAGCCACATCAACGACCACTTCAACAGGTTCTTCCGCAACCACTTCGACGACCACTTCTTCCACAGGCTCGGCTACCTCTTCCGGCTCTGGCTTGTTGATGTCTGTATCATACACAAGCACATCGCCTGTCTCTTCTTCTACAGCCTCTTCCTGTGTAGCACGGCCGGCGCCCATATCTTCCAGCAAGGCGCGCATACTGAGAGACACGTTCTTCTTCTCATAGTCAATGTCCGTAATCTGTACATCAACCTCTTGCCCCTCTGAGAGAACCTCGTCAGGTCTGCCGATTCTGCGATCCGCGATTTGAGAGATATGGATCAAACCATCCACACCCGGTACAACCTCCGCAAACGCACCAAACGGCATCAGCTTCACGATCTTCACCTTGGCAACGCTGCCCTTTTCGTACTGATCCGTGAACATCTTCCAAGGGTTGAGATTCGGGTCTTTATGTCCGAGAGAGATTTTCTCTTTCTCTTTGTCAAATGAAATCACATATACGTCAATCTCATCGCCGACTTTCAGCACATCCGCAGGGCTCTTTACCCGCTTCCAAGATAGCTCAGAAACATGCACCATACCGTCCACGCCGCCGATATCAACGAACGCACCGTAAGCAGTCAGGCTCTTGACTGTACCTGTGTAATGCTTGCCGTTCTCAATTTCCGCCCAAGTTTTCGCAGCTTTTTCACGTCTCTCTTCAGAGCCGACAGCGCGGATAGAACCCACCACACGGCGGCGGGATTGATTTACTTCCGTAATCCGAAGCTTCACTTTCTGCCCCATGAGCTGTGCCAGTTCCTGCCCCCGGGGAATACCGGTTTGAGAGGCCGGCACAAAGACACGAATGCCTTTCACCCGCACCACAACGCCGCCCTTGTTCTCTTCGGTGACCGTACCTTCCATAACAGCTTTCGTCTCAACCGCTTTTGCGATCTCATCCCAAAACTTCACCGTGTCAAGACGCTTCTTGGAGAGCATAATATACCCCTCCACGTCGTTGACCCGGACAACATAGGCTTCGATTTCGCTGCCGATTTGTACAATATCTTCCACTTTTACATCCGGGTCTTCAGATAGCTCATGAATCGGAATATACCCGGCGTGCTTCGTGCCCAGGTCAACGGAAACTTCCGTCGGGCTGATGGCCGTAACGAGGCAAGTAACCCGTTCTCCATTTTGTAGTGTTTTGATGGATTGCTCCAACAGCGCCTCAAAAGATTCCTCTTCAGGCTGCACCGGAGTAGGTTCTAGCTCCTCGGTGTCTTTTAAGATTTCCTCACTCATCGTCTGATAGACCTCCTTTATTATCCATGCCGGCGTTGAAGCCCCGGCAATGACACCAATGGTCTGCTTTTCCCGCAATCGAGAAAGGTCAAGCCCATCCATGCCCTCAATAAAACATACATCCCCGCAGTGATCAGAGCAAATGTTCGCAAGATTGCGGCTATTCGCGCTATCTCGGTCGCCGATCACCACCATGGCATCCGAAGCATCGGCTAAACGCCTCGCCTCCGCCTGCCTCTTAGACGTAGCATCGCATATTGTATCAAAGATTTCATAGCTTGTACACCTCTTTTTGAGAATTTCATCACATTGTTCCAAATTCTCCCGTGCAAGGGTCGTCTGAAACACCACAACTAGTGATTTTTCCCTGTTCGCTTCCACCGCCAGCCAAGCATCCAGCTCCCCGGCCGATTCCACCACCAAAGGATTCTCACACCACCCGCAAGCCGCCGTCACCTCCGGGTGATCTCGCTTCCCCACCATGATGACCTGTCCATGGGCGGCCTCCATAATACGGTGGATCTTCTTCACATCCGGGCAGGTCGCATCTATCACATCACAGCCCCGGGCCGCAAGCTCCGCCAACACATCCCGCCCCACACCGTGACTGCGGATAATCACACGGCTTCCGGGCTGAGCTTCCGCGGGACTGTCTATCATCCCAACGCCCAAGCTTTTAAGCCGTTCCACCACATGGCGATTATGGATAATCGGCCCAAGGGTAACACTGGGAATCCCCTCCTCTGCCGCCCGCTCTGCCAGATTCACCGCCCGGCGTACACCAAAGCAAAAGCCCGCCGTCTCCGCTAAGATAACCCGCTTCACTGTACGGATTCTCCCAACAGACGAATTTTCTCCATCAACTCATTTGCCGCCTGCTCATATTCCTCTGCACTGGCCTTTTTGTCCAGCCCCACCATGTACGGTGTGCCAATCACAATTTTATTAAAGCGCAAAACTTTCTTCTTCCGCGGCACATACATAGGCACAATCGGCACATTCAACCGCGCCGCCAGACGGACAGCGCCAGCTTTCACCGCACTGCCATCCTCCGTCGAAACCCGCGTCCCCTCCGGGAACATGCCGACCCTTTTACCATTTTTCAGCAGCTTCATTGCCGCCATCATAGCCTGCGCTCCGCCGCTCTCCCGATCAACCGGGAACATACCAATCCCCCGGAGAATCGCACCAATGACAGGAATCCGAAACAACACCGCTTTCGCCATATAGTGAATTTGAAACTGTGCTCCCATGCTGTACGCCATCAGAAAGGGATCAATCATAGACGAGTGATTCCCGCAGATCAAATAAGCCCCCGCCCCGGGACGGTTCTCACGCCCAATGGTACGGCAGGGATATACCAGATACACAAAAGGTCTGGTCACATACCAGAGTATCTTATAGGCAAGGCTCATATCCGCTCCCCTCCCGCTATCACGTGCGTTTCTACGAGCTCCGCCAGTGCCGCTAAGCTCTCATCCAAATCCAAATCCGTCGTGTCCAACACCACCGCGTCAGAGGCCGCTTTCAAAGGCGACACTGCACGGTTCATATCTTTCTCATCCCGGGCAATAATGTCCGCTAACACTTGCCCATAGCTCTCATCCACGCCACGTGCTACAAGCTCCCGATGCCGCCGCGCGGCACGGCGTTCCGGCGTGGCTGTGAGGAATACTTTCAGGGTCGCATTCGGCAGCACAACCGTCCCGATATCACGCCCGTCCATGACAACGTCGTAATCATCGGCAAACGCCCGTTGCATCTCCAACAAAAACGTCCGCACCGAGGCCATGGCCGCCACTTGTGAGGCAAAGACCGAAACCTCCGGCAGGCGGATCGCTTGGGAGACATCTTCCTCACCCAAGAACACCCGCTGTTCGCCGTCTATATGCCGAAAACTAATTTTTGATAAGCGCGGCAACAGCGCTTCCACCTGGGCTTCCGCACTCGGATCGCTACCCGCCCGATGGACATAAAGCCCCACCGCACGGTAGATCGCACCCGTGTCTAAGTATAAAAAGCCGAACCGCTCTGCAAGCCGTCTGGCAAGGGTACTCTTCCCTGAACCTGATGGACCGTCAATTGCTATGCTGTGTTTCATAGGTATCTCCAAACTGTGTTGATTTGCTTATTTATTCATGATAATACTTGTCGTTCTCCCAATTTGCAGGATTGTCGTCTATGTATTGACATACACGCTTGTATTCATCCTCATCTCTTATAATGCGCTCAAAATAATTGCGCTGCCATACTCTTTTGTTGAACGGCGGAAATATCCCCGATTTAACACCATTGATATATTTAATCGTTGTGTTCCTCTTGAACGCTTGAATGATCGCGGGCAATGTAGGGGCGGATTCCATATCCGCCCTGCCTATAACGACAACTCCATGAAAATGATTCGGCATTACAATATGCTTTACAGATGTTACACCACTAAATTGATGAATGGTTTCTTGATACAGGGTCTCTACCATCTTTCCCGCATTGTTCAAAACTACCTGGGCGGATATGGAATCCGCCCCTACGACTTGCCCAAACAACATAGCACTGTCCTGTGTACATATCGTCACAAAATACGTACCGTTTGCGGAATAATCATACTTTTTCAAACGGATTGAACGCCGATGGTGAATATCCGGATTGAACTTCATAGCAGATCCATCCTCCACACCGCGCACATCATTTCCTATCAAAAAACCGAGCAAAAAGTTCTTCCTGTTCCGCTTCGTTTACGCTATACCCAAAGCCGACTTCGCCCTCTGTAAGCTCTATCAGCTCCAATACAAAATCACGCCGAAACGCCCCGCAAAGCTCGATTACGCCGAAGCCATCCCGCTTTAATTCCAATACCTTCTCACGCGCTTCCTGCGGATTCCGCACTGTGTAGATGCAAAATTTTATCCCAGCATCAAACTCCGCCGTATGCTTTTCCGGAATGAAAGAATCCCTCATCAATATATGTGCGAATTTTTTCATGCAAGGCCACTCCTAATTTACGATACTGTGTTCCACAACGGCAAGAACACCTACCCACTGGTCTCAAACACATCATATTCCGCCCAAATCCGCTCCAACCGCGTCAAATTCTGCGACACCTTCTCCTCCGCTTGGTGCGCCATCGCGACCAAAATCGCATTAATCACACTCAGCGGCGCGACTAGGGAATCCAGATAAGACACCATGTCACTCTTGGCAAAGAGCTTAATATCCGCCATAGACGCAATAGGGGACGTCACCCCGTCCGTCAGCGCAATGGTCGTCGCTCCTTGATCCCGGGCATAGCCTAGCGCACGCACTGTCCGGCGGGAATAACGGGGGAAGCTGATAGCAAAGAGCACATCTCCCTCACCGATGTTTACAATCTGCTCAAAGGCCTCGTTTGCATATGTATCATTCACCGTCCGCACGTTTTCCGTAGTGAGGCTGAGATAAAAACCCATGAAACTAGAAAGGGTCGCCGCGGCACGCAGTCCCAAGACGAAAATCCGCTTCGCACCCAGCAGTGAAGTCACCGCCGCCTCAAAGGCAGTCTTGTCCACCTCTTCCAAGGTCATGCGAATCTTGTCCACATCGTTACTCAGCACGGAAGCCAGAATGTCGCCACTGTCCATCGTATCCCGGGCAACTTCAATCCGCTGGACAGAAGTCAAACGATTGCGGATCATCTCCTGCAAAGCACGGCGCATCCCCGGATATCCGTCATACCCCAGCATAGACGCAAAGCGCACAACCGTAGATTCACTAACCCCTACCGTACGCCCCAATTTCACCGCATTCATGAACGCGGCCTTATCATAGTTTTCCGCAATAAACCGCGCAATCTCCCGCTGCCCCTTTGAAAACTTCTTGGATTTCGCCTCTATGATCGCCAATACATCCTGTTCCATACGCTTGCTCCCTCAAATATGACGAAAAGTACCTTACATTGTATGCGTTTTTGCAAGATTTTGCAAGAAATATTTCATATACTACTCCGCCCACTCTTTTTCCATCAATATCGCCGCACCGAATTTACGCCCATATCCGCATCTCTCATATAGGGACACGGCTTCTGCATTGGTAGGATCAACGTAAAGCCTTGCCCCTAGTGTATCTATTTCATCGGAAAGCGCATCAGCTTGCCTCATCAGTGCACTAGCTATACCCTGTTTTCTGCAAGCCGGATTCACCCACAATTCATCTATGAATAAATGTCCTCTTCCGTTTGCTCTGCTTATCTTCGGAATATGTACAATGGAAATCCAACCAACAAATCTATCTCCCGATTGGGCGGCAAATACGTGTAGGTTTGGCTTGTCTAGGACTTCATACACCATATCAAAATGTCGCGCTTCCGCCCGTTCTTGTTCGCTTCTCTCACGTTCATTGATGCGGAAAAATACCATGTCGTCAAACATATGATAGTTGTTTCTGTCTACTCGCACAATGGAATATTCCACGATAACTCTCCCTTCCCTAGACGCACCCGTAGGGGCGATTATCAATCGCCCGCGCCCTTCACGCCCATTAATGCCCTTAATGCCGACAAAACCGAAACCGCGGGCGATTGATAATCGCCCCTACAACGGCCACCACACCCACTACAACCCCCGCAAATACGCAACTTCCTCAGACCTCAAATACCGCCACTCACCGGGCTGCAAATCCCCCAGCACCAACGCACCCTCACCAACCCGCATAAGCTGCTCCACCTCCAGCCCGCACAGCGCGCACATTCGCCGTACCTGCCGATTGCGCCCCTCTGTAATCCGCACCTCCAGCACAGCCGCACCGGATGATGACCTCCGCAACACCTGCACCCCTGCCTGCTTAATCGGCGTACCATCCAACACAAGCTCCCCTGCCATCGCCTCAGCCTGTTTGGCGATATCCCCGCCGCGCACCCAAACGTGATAGACTTTCTCCACCTCAAAGGACGGATGCGTCAGCCGCCGGGTCACTTCACCATCATTCGTGAGGAGCAATAAGCCCTGGCTAAGATAATCCAATCGCCCCACAGGCCAAAGCCCATGTCCGGCTTCTCCCAAGAGATCCATCACCGTCTTACGACCGCGTTCATCCCGGACAGTGGTCACATAGCCCCGGGGCTTATTTAGCATTATGTAAACTCGCTGTGTAAGGGCAGCCGAAATCGGCCGGCCATCCACACAGATAACCTGCGTCTCTGCGTCAGCCCGCTGGCCGAGTTCCGCCGCCACACCGTCCACCGTCACCCGCCCGGCTAATATCATGTTCTCCGCCTCCCGCCGGGAGGCAATCCCCCGGGCAGAGAGGATCTTCTGCAACCGTTCCAAATCTCGCCACGTCCTTTATGTAGGGGCGGCATTTTGCCGCCCGCAAATTTGCACCAATTATCTGTATATGCGTTGCACCTTGTAGGGGCGATTATCAATCGCCCGCGCCCTTTGCGTCCTTACTGCCAACAACGCTTAAAACCACGGGCGATTGATAATCGCCCCTACAACTGAACCGCAGGCCTTTACTATGATTAGGGGTAATACCTACACACCCAATCGCCACCGCAACTGTTCCCAAAACCCAAGGCGATTCGCCTCATCCACATCAACCGTCTCGGCAAACAACAAGCGCGTATCCAACACCATCTCGCCATTGACCTGTACCAGCACCTGTCCCACAGGCTCGCCCGCCTGCACACCCGCATAGACAAAGCGCGGCACATGCACGTCCATGGTCACCACGTCCTCCGGCGACACCAAGAGCGAAAGCCCCATCTCCGCAATGACTGACACCTGATCTGCCATCCCGGATATTACAGACAGCACTGCAATCTGCTCGCCTGCCGTAATCGGCGCGTGGTATTTAAAATGCGCAAAGCCCCAGTCATAGAGTGCCGCGTGATCGTCCCAATCATCAGGTGCGGACAAGGTGACGCAAATCAAAAGCGTCCCGTCCCGTTCCGCGGCGGATACCAAACTCCGGCCACTGGCTTTGGTATACCCCGTCTTCACACCCAAAGCCCCCGGATATCGCCACAGGAGCTTATTATGATTCGCCAAACTCCGCCCCGCTACTGACTTCTGACGCGTACTTGCAATCTCCACAAAGTCTTCCATCCCCATGGCCCACGCAGTGAGGATCGCCATGTCCCGGGCTGTGGAATAGTGATCCTCCGCATCCAGCCCATGGGGGTTGGAAAAATGCGAATGATCCATCCCAAGTTCAGCGGCCTTCTCATTCATCAGCTCCGCAAATTCCGGGATGCCGCCCGCCGCATGATACGCCAGCGCTACCGCCGCGTCATTGCCGGAGGCTAACATCAACCCATATAACAGATCCCGCACCGTCAATTCCTCTCCGGCACGCAGATACATAGACGAGCCCTCAATCCCAACCGCTTCCGGCATGACCGTCACTATTTCATCCAAATCCGCAATACCTTCAATCACCAGCGCCGCTGTCAATATCTTCGTCGTGCTGGCGACCAGCATCTGCGTATCCGCGTTCCGTTCCGCTAGAACCGTTCCCGTCCCGGCATCCATCAGTACAAAACTCCGCGCCGAGACAGAGGGCGCAGGATTCGCCTGTGCCGGTGTCATCCAGAGGGCGAAAGTCATGGTAAGCCCAAGGAATAGAACAAGTATTCTCCGCAACAATAAGCACCACCTTTGTAAAATTCAGGCAGTGCTTAGTATGCGCGCAAACCGGCGCCCCTATTCTACTTGTCCTTACCTCTCCATTCAGACACCTTGTCCATCACGTCCGGCACAAGGTCAACAACCCGATCTAAGGTATTCCCCGCCGGTTGTGTCACGTTGATGAGCTTGACGTTTCCGTCTTTCACAATCAAAAACGCCACAGGCTGAATGGTAACGCCGGTTCCCGTACCACAGCCGAAGTTGGGGTTCTTCCCTGCCTCTTTCGTCCAATCCGACCCGCCGGACACAAAGCCCAGGCTCACCTTGCTCACGGGAATCACCATGATGCCGTCCGGCGTGGTAATCGGTGTACCCACAACGGTGTTTACGTCGATCATCTCGCGGATTTTCTGTACCGTACTCTCGTTAAACTCATTAATTGGATGCTTGCTCATGTTTCTCTGCTCCTTTCTGAATGGAAACCTTCTTCGGAAGTAAACCGCTTTCTCTCACCTTTTTTATCACAAACAGTCCAAGGCATAACGCCCCCCAGACTGAAATTGATATCCTTGCCCGTAAAAATACCGTATCGCTTACATCTGTAAAACTGGCATGTATCTCAATATCCTGCTTTTTCACCCGAAAGTGATGCCGCACCATAGGCAAAATCCCATCCACCGCCATGTGCGCCCCGCCGTATGCGAGAGCCGTCATGGCCGCATCCGATGTAGAGGCCGTATAGTGGAGGGTCAGTTCAGAGATCACAAGCCGGCGTTTCACCTGTTCTAAAATCGGCCCAATGATGGATAGTCCCGCTTTGAGCTTGTCCACCGTACCGCCTTTTTCTCTTGGTTCGCGCTCTTTCTTTGGCTTTTCCTTTTTCTCTTTCCCCTCTTTTTCGCGTCTCGGGTATACCGTCATGCGAATAAACCCAAATCCCGCCCAAACACGCACCCCTGCGTGGTCATACTGCACCGCAACAGAAATGCGGGTCGCAAGCAAGAGCAAAATCAGCGCAAGGATAATACCTAAAACCACCACTGCCTACACCTCCGCTTCTGCAGATGCGTCCACTTGATCGCTTGTTTCCTCTCCAGAGGCTATATCCATTTCCTCTGCCTCTGTGTCAGACGCTTCCTCCAATGTAAAGAGTGTGCCGGATATCTCCTCCGCCGCGCCCTCTGCCCGTGCCGCTTCTTCCTGCTCTCTTTGGATGGCCTCGATGGCGTTTTTCAGTTGCGCCTGCGCGTCGTCCTCTTCCGCTTCCGGCAGCGGCGGGAGCTCGTCTAAGGAGGATAGCCCAAAGGTACGCAAGAATGCATTGGTTGTCCGAAACAAAGTCGGTCTGCCCGGCACTTGTAACTGTCCGCATGGTTCAATCAAACCGCGATTTTGCAACAGCCCCACCGTATAGGCCGAATCCACACCGCGTACACGTTCCACGTAGGCACGGGTCGCCGGCTGGAAGTAAGCGATGATGGCAAGCACCTCAAGCGCCGTGGGGCTCAGTTGGGGAATACGCCGTTTCTCCATCGTCCGCCGGATCACATCTGCGTATTCCGGGGCACTGCAAAGCTGGGCGGAATCCTCCACACGGAGCATCCGAATCCCGCGGACACCCTCATTATACTGCTCGGAGAGCCGCTCTAGGGCGTATTCCACCGCCTTGTCGTCGATCTCCAAAATCTGCGCCAAACGCTTTGTGGGCACAGGTTCGCCGGATGCAAAGAGTATACCCTCAATCGCCGCAACTATATCATAGGTTTCCATTTGCTTGCTCCTCTCCAACCTCCAGCCCGTCTATGTCTTGAATCTGCGCTTCCACGCCCGTAAACTCCACTTCCATAGAAGCCCCCTCCCCTGCAAAGCGGAGACTGCCAATCTTGCAGAGCTCCAGTATTGCGATAAAGGTCGCCACAACCTCGCTCCGATTCCCGGCTTCGCCAAACAGGGCGCTGATCTGCATCCCGTCCACTTGCTTCAGCCGCGCCATAATCTCCTGCGCCTTTTCCGTGACAGAATAAGTAAAAGGCGTGGGCATGACAAAAGGTCGGTCAAATACTTCCGGCAAATCCATTTCCCGCTGTAGCATACGGCTCATGGCTTCCAACAGGTCTAAGACTTGATGCTGGTGCTGATAGGCCTCTTCTACAGGTAACATCTCCGGCGGCTTTTCCATATAACCTCCGCCGGGAATATAACGCGCTTCCAGTTCCTCTAGCACACCCTTGATCTGGCTCTGCTGCGCTCTGGCCTGTAAATCTTCCATGGAGCTAATGAGCTGCTCCAGCTCCGGGATCTCTTGGTCAGAGGAAAGTAATGCCCGCGCCTTAATATACACAAGGTGGGAAGCCATCTGCACAAAGGCAGACGCCACTTCTAAGTCCATCTCTTTCATCTGCTCTAAGTAGGAGATATACTGATCGCAAATATCCCCGATCTGAATATCAGAGATGGCTACTTTGTTCCTGGAAATCAGATGCAGCAAGAGGGTCAAAGGCCCCTCAAAGTCCTCCATATCCTCCCTGCCGGATACGATGGCATCCAGCTGAAATGTTGGGTTTCTCTCCATACGCTAACCCCCAAACAAAAGCCTGGACGGCCCATGCATCAAGTTAAAAATCCACCGCCATACATCGTTCACGATCTCTAATAAAGGCCCGGACGTAAAGCCAAACCATATCAGAGCAATCAGCAGGATAAACCCATATTTCTCATAGCGCATCAGCCAGTCATGCTGCGCCTGCGGTAAAACAGCAAACAGTATCTTCGACCCATCCAGAGGCGGGATCGGGAGCAGGTTAAACACGCCCAGAAATACACTGAGTACCCCCGTCATAAAGATCGTATCCGCTACATAAAACCAAGCGCCGCCGTTCATAAAAAGCCGATTCAGCGGAATTTGGAATAGAAAAATAAAGGCAGCAAGCAGAAAGTTCGACAAAGGCCCGGCCAATGCCGTGATCGCCATATACGCCCTAGGACGCGTAAAGTTTCGCATATCCACAGGTACAGGCTTCGCCCAGCCGAAGCGGAAAAAGAGCATGGCAAGAAAACCAAGCGGATCAATATGCCGAATGGGATTCAACGTCAACCGCCCCAGCCGCTTCGCCGTATCGTCTCCCAAAGCATACGCCGCCGCCCCATGGGCGACTTCGTGGACAGTGAGGCAGAGGAGAACAGGGATGACCGATAAAAGCGCCGTGGTCAAGACTGACCAGTCAAGTCCTTGCCAGACGGTTGTGAAATTACCCATTTGTCCTCACCTCCTAGTTTTTTATTATAGCATAGGTTTTGTGGGATTTGTAGTTTTTCCTTTTGTCTTGTTATAGTAACAATCCTCAGTCCACCTTGTCGGGTTTTGATCTATATATTTCCATATCTTTTGATATTCGGCTTTATCACGGATGATGTGATCATGATAGGATCTCTGCCATATAGAAAATCCTATTTGCTTCGTAACATATTCCTTGCACTGTTTTATCATATTTGAAACATGCGATGTAGGGGCGCACATTGTGCGCCCGCCATTCTCTATACGCAAAATCATATGTACATGATTCGGCATAATGGTATATTTATCTACAATAACATTACTATAAATTTCAGTAATATTCTCAATGGACTTTTTTGTTACCATTCCTATGTCGGACAACGGGCGCACAATGTGCGCCCCTACAGGCGTTTCATTCCATAACAACTCATGTCCGTCTTTCACACATATTGTCACAAAATAATAGCCGGCATTTGAATAATCATAGCCTTTTAATCGAATGTTCTTCCGCACAGGCAATTCTTTCATAAAAAACTCACCTCACACCATCAGGCTCGTTATCCACTGTATCGCACCCTAACACCGCTCCAAAATCAACCCAAGCAACCGATCCCGTCCCTCACCCTTCTCAGCCGAGAACGGCACAAGCTCCACCCCATCATGCAAGCCCAAAGTCTCCCAAATCACCGCAAGATTCGGCTCAATCTGGCTCTTCTTCAACTTATCCACCTTGTTCGCTACCACAATCAACGGACACCCCGTCTGCAAAAACCAATCCGCCATCACACAATCATCCGCTGTGGGCTTATGGCGCGAATCCACAATCATAACGCCCTGCGTAATCAGCTCCGCCGCAAAATACTGCTCCATCAACCGCCCCCAACGGGCACGCTCCGTCTTGGAGACTTTCGCATACCCATAGCCCGGCAGATCGACAAAGTAAGCCTTATTGTCAATCAAGAAATAGTTGATATGTACCGTCTTCCCCGGCGTCTGCCCCACACGGGCAAAGTTCTTCCGCCGCAAAATACAGTTTAACACGCTGGACTTCCCAACATTACTCTTCCCCGCAAACACAATCTGTGGCAAATCACTCTCAATAAAGTTACGCGGCTCTGTCACACTCTTGATAAACTCCGCATTGTGTAAATTCATATATATCTCCTCATAAAACGTAGGGGACGCACACCGGGCGTCCCGTTACTAGATGTTTGCACCGAAACCGAAAGGACGGGACGATGTGGGCATCGTCCCCTACTCGATATTTTTCCGACAACACACCCTACTGTTTAATCGAAACCTCACCCGTCCGCTTCTCGCCTGACGGAAGCGGCGTCTTCGGCGCGGGCGGTATGGGCTTCACTTCCGCCTCGTTCACAGCCGGGAGACAGAGCGCCACATCCAACACCTTATCCATATGATCCACACAGACAATCTGCAAGGCCGCCCGCACAGTGGGGTCAATATCTTCCAAATCTTTCTCATTCCCCGCCGGAATAATCACAGTGCGAATATCCCCGCGCAGAGCCGCCATGGTCTTTTCATTGAGCCCGCCGATGGGCAAGACCCGACCACGCAAGGTAATCTCACCCGTCATCGCAATATCCCGTCGTATGGGCGCACCTGTCAGAGCTGAGATAATCCCAAGAGCTATCGTAATCCCCGCAGACGGCCCATCTTTCGGGATCGCCCCCTCCGGGAAGTGGATGTGGATATCCTGTGTCTTGTAAAAGTCTTGCGAAATACCAAGCTTCCCGGCACGTGAGCGAATATAGCTCAGCGCCGCCTTGGCGGATTCTTTCATCACTTCACCCAGATTGCCAGTCAGTGCAACTGAACCGGACCCCGGGAGCGCCGCCACTTCCACGGTCAAAATCTCACCGCCCACACGTGTCCAAGCGAGGCCTTTCGCAATCCCGACCTCGTCCACAGGGGTGGCGTAATCAATCTTGTGCCGCCGCACACCGAGGAGTTCATGCAGCATCCCGGTGGTGACCGTATAGCCCGATGCCTTACCCTCTGCAATCCCGGCCGCTGTCTTCCGGCAAATTCTCGTAATCTCCCGCTCAAGCTGCCGCACCCCGGATTCTCTGGTATACCCCGC
>Ga0131853_10012301_pt1 | contig 15676 bp, 11 predicted proteins | sample TergutLab28metaG_FD_92764 | JGI IMG/M metagenome (GOLD analysis project Ga0131853, IMG submission 92764) | Labiotermes labralis P1 segment gut microbial communities from Petit-Saut dam, French Guiana - Lab288 P1 (version 2) (version 2) | ecosystem: Host-associated > Arthropoda: Insects >...
AAATGAGGGGACTTTCTCGACTAGCTGCAAACCAGTTAGCTTCTCAAGAAGGACTCTGCACCATGGAGTAAGTAAGTATATATATAAAGAGCATATGACAACTTCCAAAGACTGCATCCACACCTGTCAGACCACTCTATAACTTGCCAATTGCACTGTAACTGAAGAAAAGCCTTTTTTGTGTTTAAGTACAATCCTGAAAAAAGTAATCAATGCATGAAGTAGTGAACAAAATCATCACCGAGACCCAAAATATTTCACTTGCAAAAGCTTTGGATCATAAGGCTCACTTATATATATATGTTCACTACTTTGTGCATTGATTGCTGTTTTCAGGATTGTACTGAAACACAAAAAAGGCTTTTCTTCAGTTACAGTGCAATTGGCAAGTTATGGATTGGTCTGACAGGTGTGGATGCAGTCTTTGGAAGTTGTTGTATGCTCTTTTAGCTTGTGTGAGACTGTGTGGAACAGACTTGGTGCATATGTTCCTCTTTCCCATACATTCATGAAGAATCTGATCAGTCATCTCCCACTTACAGTGCAGTTGATTCTCCATCAATTTGACACTCATTAAACTGTCTCTGGCCATCAGTTTATGAACTTCTGCAGCTTTTGCTAGATTACGAGCAGTTGATGGCCACCCACCTCGTATATCACCTTGTAGGGCCATCACATCCCTTTCTCATTCTTTTTAAACTATTCAGGGACGTGTGAGGTAGAGCATCATTTCCATCAAAAGTTTTATGCATTTTGTGTGTGCCCCTATAAGCCTTGATGGTCACTGCTTCATGACAAAAAAGGAAAACAACTTACAAGTGGCACTGCTGCGGATGAACTGATTGATTCTCTTTTCACTGTTCCCTGGCAGTCACAACATGGACTATAGAAACTGGCTACATTGGTTAACTGCCAAACCTTACTTGTGCATTGGCATTAGTCCGGGGACTTTATTGTTTGACATCATTTTCTTTCCAATTTATCATTCATAATTATTTTACCATTTGATGGTTAATAATCATTATAGTTTAAAAACCATAAATAACCCAAGAATCAGGCAGTTATTATGCACATAGCATTGTCTGTGGAATTAGTGGTTAAGTCCAATTGTCAGTTTAACTGTGATATACTGTTACATGCGTAGAGGGAGTAAAGTATATATGATGCGTGTTTTGATCCATGATGCATTGCATACTTTCAACATATATTCATATTACGCTGTTACAGTTAAGTGTGATGTTATTGTTGTAATAATACTTCAGATGGTTTGGGAGTTGTCTGCCTGTGAGTCTTAAGGTGTCTTGTTATCGTCATACTGACAAGCATGCACATACAGATGCAGACACAGACAGATTGTGGAAATTATCTGGATTGCTTATATCTAGAATACTGTGGTGGCCCAATGATACTGGTTTAATAGTAATGTTTTGAGGTCAAAGTTCCAAGTCTGATCCTGTCCAGTGCCTCATTGTCCATATATATATATAAATATATGTGTGTGTGTGTGTGTGTGTGTGTGTGTGTGATGTGGTGAATGAACCTTTGAAGAATTTCTGTTTGTGTACCAATTTAGTTTGAGAAATCGTGCACATAAGTAAACAAGCTGTGATTACAGGCCACAGGATATCATTGTGTTTATGATTGGTGGAGCTACGTACGAGGAATCACTTGCTGTTCATCAGTTGAATAAAAACAACTTTGGTGTTCGGATTGTTTTGGGTGGAACAAACATTCACAATTCAAACAGTTTTTTTGAACATGTTAAGCAAGCAATGCAAGGTGTCCCAAGACGTCACATTCGCAGGAGGAATTCATGAACTCCAGGCAGCACATCCTCATTATAATGTATGTATGTATATAAACATCACATCTGTTCTGAATTAAATATGATCAGTTCTTGGGTAAATATCAAAAAGTCATTGTGCATTCCAGCCCAGTAATCGGCTGTATGTGTCTGTCAGTGGAAGTTTCTTGGTAAAGTTATTATATTAACTCTGTGAGGTCAGTTATTTGAACAGGTTTTGTCTTGCTATCTGTGTTCTTTTGCTGGAGTCTAAAAACTGCTGGGCTGAGTCTGACATTTGACAAGAACCTGAATTTCTGAGCATTAATTCTGTGCTTTCCAGAAGGTCCACTTGTCTGAACATAACAAATGAGATGGACCTACATGAATTTCTTCCATTCAAAAGGTTGTTGTATGAGGATTGAGATGATGTGTCACTTGCCAGGTTGATCAATGTGTAGTAGGAAATGGATCAGCAAAAGCTGCACTTACATACCTTTTCTCTCTCTCTCTCTCTCCTCCCCTTCCTCTCTCTCTCTCTCTCTCTCTCTTAAAAAAAAGAATTTAACAGAGTGTTACATTAGCACTTCAGCAGTGTGGACAGTGAAACAAGTAACATACTGAGGCATATGACAAGTACCATGACACAAATCAAAGAATATCTCAGCAAAGCAATGTACCATATATATCCAAATGTTAAGTTACTCCTCCCCTTCACAATCCTAAAATTTCCAGGAACTTCTAAGGCATATGTTCAGATGAATTGGGAAAAAATTCTTGACTTGTATTCAGGTAACTAAGGTATCTCATCAGATTCATCAACATATGTTTAGTGATCTATTTAAGTATTTTGTACCTCCACAGTAACTTTTATCCATAATTTATGCTTCAGTATAATCAGCATGTTGAGAGATATGCCCATATACTATGGCGAAGGAATTAATTTTGAGACACCAAACTATTGTGTAACTGCATTATAATTTTGGTGTTTTAATCATATTTGCTGAATAAAGTGGAAAGGAATGTTAAGTTATTACTGTAGAAATAGTTCAGGATTTGACATGAAAAGTTTTGTGTAAATTATGAGCAGCATTTTGCCTTCAAAAAGAGACTACACTTTGCAGTCCAAATTTTGAAGTGTGTTCAACTGCAACAATTTGGTATATAGCTGTAGTCTGATAGCAGAGAGTATAATAAAATAAATGTAGAAAAGATGTGTGTTTGGTGCCAGATAAATTACTACTGGGGATGAGAACAATTTGTTGGTTTGAAGAGACAAGTCATGGATGGCATTGAAAAAAGTGTTGAGGCAGTGACTTAATCATTTATTGAATTCTGTATTTCATTGAATATACAAGCCCAGACATTCCTTTGTGGTGGGCACAAATTACCAGTTTGGAAATAAGAGTTTGATAAGCTACTCGAAATGATTTTGCTGAAGTGTCCATTCATGACATTTTTATAACATCAGCAAAATTACAACATTTAATAGAGCATTTTGCAACTTTCACTCTTTCATGCATCCAGCCTTATTCTGTTTTGATTGATGAATGCACTGGGTCTTCAAAAGGTGACATGACATAAACTTGTTAATAAGTAGTGTAAGGTATGTCAAAAAGGGATAAAAATACAATGGAACGAAAAGGTCTGTGATACCAGTCTCAAATAGTATTACTTGTAACTAGTGCATATACATTTCATACAGTAGAAGGTGTATCATGACACTTTTTAGGGCTTGTTGTATATTATGATATGGTCAGTCATGTAATAATTCGTAATGATTTCACAAAATTATTTGAGTTCCTCATGGAAGAAAATGAAGTGGGACAGCTCAGTCAGTATAGTGACTCCCTACAAGGTGAATGACATATGCTGGATTCCCAAAAGGAACTTTTCTCTTCAGCACCTCATTCAGACCTCTGTAGGTACAGTGGATACTCAAGGTGAGCTTGGTTTTCCATACATTTGAGCTTAATAAAGTATAAGACATCCATGATGAATGAGAAACTTTTAACATGCTGAGTACCGAGTATTCTTACTGACAGAGTGTTGTATTTGGCAGTCATTAATAAATTATTTAGTATAAAATATATTTTTAATATTGTAAAGATGGGTGGATAATATTAGGATGGATCTCCAGGAGGTGGGATGTGGGTATATGGACTGGATTGGGCTGGCCCAGGATAGAGACAGGTGACGGATGCTTGTGAATGCGGTAATGAGCCTTCGGGTTCCGTGAAATGCGGGGAATTTCTTGACTAGCTGCAAACGAGTTAGCTTCTCAAGAAGGACTCTGCACCATGGAGTAAGTAAGTAAAGAAGACACTGCATTAATGAGATTAGCTAACAAGGATTGGAAAAGGATAGTATACAATGTCTTCGTACCCTCTGTTCTCAGTTAAACATCTCTAATATTTCTCAGAACTAGTACACAGTATGAAAATGGAGTCACATTACAGTTTATACCTGTTATGTCAAGTATGCATTGATATGATAGGTGAAGTACAAGAGAAAATTTGTGTTCTCATACAGCCAAAATGAAACAGCTTGACATCAGTACTGCAAACCAGATAAAAGTATCTGTCATGATATGTGGTACACATATGTACAGACAGATGGACAAACTGAAATTAATGTACACAACCATCTCCATGAGTCATTCTTTGTATTACAGAGGGAATGTGTAATGAGAATGAATTTCAAATTTTACTGAATTTTTCCCATTCCATTAAGTTTGAAATGTTGCAATGCCCCTTGTTTTATACTGTCATGAACTTTCTTATTTTGTGGAAACACATCCTCGAAGTATTTAAAAACAAATTGTATAGGAAAATACATTATTAAAGCCTAGAGTAATAGGGTTGTGAGGATATACGTGGACTAATGTAGCATGGGATAAGTCCCATGGTAGGTAATGTTTGTAATAGTGAATGCTGAACTTTTGGAATGTGTTATTACCAGATATTGTAAGAGGAGAAAAATGGGTGAAAAAAGGGATCAGTAACAAAACACTTAATACTGTGTTTACTCTAATATAATTCAAAATTTAACACAATGAACTGCAAGTAATTTTAATTTACAAAAAGTCTTTTTTTTTTTTTTAAAGCCAGGACAAAAGGAAAGACAGAAGTAGCTATCATCACGTTTCAATGCTTAAGAACCTGAAAACTGCTGTGATCACTTCAAAATCTTACACATGTATCACACTTATTTTTCATTAGGAGCTTGCAATAGTAATAAAAAATTCAGTGTTTCAATCTTCAAATTTAGCTGAACTACTCATGCAACATTGATACATATCAGCTGCAAAGATTCACTTTTGTTTTTAATCCTCTGTATTTTCTGCTGTATGAATTAAATCTTCATGGTCCCCTATGATTTCATCCATTTCATCTTTGATTGGCACCTGGAAGAGGACATGACCATTCAAGTTAAAATTCTAAATCTTACTTGGATAATATGAATAGGGTCATCTGCATACAAAATAGAAGCATATTACTACCTAGAAGCATGTTCAGTTTTACAAATAGCTGCATATATATATATATATATATATAATTTTTTAAAAGTTAACACACTTGCAGCATTATTATTTAGTTTGGTCATGTAAAGTGTCCATTATTCAATTTCAACCAAAACTGGAATTTATCAACAAGTTTTAGTGAAATTTCCAAATACCAAATTTCGTAATAATCCATTCTGTGGTTCTCAAGCTGCAAATCTGGCTAAATGAACAGGCCTAGTTTTATAATTTTATTTACAAACAAACCAAAGATAAGAGTTTATTTACAATTGAAAGATTCCTTAGGGAAATAATACATCTAGTTATCAATTTTTCTTCTCTTGGTTTTGAACTCAGAAATGAAAGTGATGCATCATTTTTTTTTTTCCTTTTTTTTAATATATATTAAACTGCGCTTCACTGTGGTTACTGGTAACTAGATATAACAACAGCAAGAACAGTGCAGCATACTACATGCACTCTTATTCAGCTACTTGTCAGATGTATTACCAACAGTGCAAGCCTGCTAGCTTTTCACAGTACCAGCTGCAGATTATAAGTAAGAGAACTGTACTTATTCTGCCACTCCAAAAATTGATTCTGCACATTTGTGTATGTGGGTAGATGCCAGAAAGGTCAAACAGACCATACCTGGAAACCTCCCAACCAGATGTGTTTATACTGAAAAAATTTAAATTTACAAATATAAGTGATACTGGTTGTAAAATGGGCTCTTGAAGATAATATTAAATTACTAGGAAATAAAGGAACATCTGCAAGTAATAAAAGCAAAACATTTTGAAAGCTATGAAATACAAATATACCTGGAGTAACCCAGTGGACAGAGCATAGCTTGTCATAGCTGCAGTTGCAAATAAACCAGCTAGTATTTGAGTTCTTCTACGGTTAGGGAAGTCTGATTCAGAGTCAGTTGTTTTCCCTTGAGCACCACATGCTGCAGACTTTTTGGCTTCATATTCTGCAGACAAAATATTTCTTATTAACATAACTCATTTTCTAAAACTACATCTGTAATAGACACAGACCTGGAAAACCAGATGCAAAAATAGTAACCTGTTCAAACCATGCATGTGTCATGTTATTGCAATGGTGCCTATGTGTGTGGTCCAAATAACTGAGCAATATCTACCCCCCCCCCCTAATAAAATTACCACTGAGTCTAAATATGGTCATCACCCTTGCACAACTGGGAGACTTAACGTCCCCTATTCCTGCATGATAACCTGTTACGCATGAAATAAAATACTGGCATAAACTCCATAGTATTACCATGATATAAGCTTATTTTCTCTGACAGTAAAGGTTAATTGTTTTTATCCAAGATACAAAGACATTAATTATCTCAGTCTTGGCACAGCTGTTCCATACTAACACAAAGGTCAAAATCATTTTGGATTTTATGGGCAGCACATGCTGACCTGAAAGTTGGTGCTAAATAATAATGACAGGATTTGGCCTGAGTTTTTATGCAGGCCATTACAATACCACCCCACAACCATATTCATAAGATTAATACTTAAGACTCCACACAGAGACTTTTAAAAAGGTACTTCAGTTTTCCAATCTGGAACCACAGAAACCTTCTGTGTTCTGTAATTACAGCATTTGATATAATGAAGAGCAAGGCTATAGATGTACTGTGCCTTGTCAGGATCAAAGGTTTCTTAGTTAACAGGTTCACAACCTCTCCCTTTCTCCTCATTAAAGTATATTTACTGTAAGATTTCATTTTTGGTAATACATACCTTGTATTGAATAAGGAAAGTATCGTTGTGTAATGCGAACCACAAATTTGACTAAATTTGAGGTAGACTTCAGATAGTTCTGAAGTGCAGGTGATGGGAATGGAACCTTAAGAAGGGGTGCAAGGTATGCATAAACAGTTGCATCTAAGGATGTAGGGTGAGATCCAAAAAAGAAATCTTCATCTCCCAGCCGTACTGAGAGAGTATTTAGACATCTTTCAGCCTCACGGTACACCTGTAATATGCATATAGAATTATGTGATTTATTATGCATTTTGTAAAGTAATATTGTTGAATTATTTTAGCTGTGATGTTCTTAAACTGTATCAGTTGTTGTAAATAAATGTATTTAATTAAAATTGATATTACCCCATTGTTGACCAGCACTGTCTCCAAGATGTCATGAGTCACTCTGTTTGAACGGCCTTACCACATCTCAGAGGTGTTTTTAAGGATTAACTGGTATGAATTATACTGTCACCAAGTGTGATGTTTCTTTGACCAAAGAATACATTTTATTTACCACTATACCCATAAGCTTGTGCAGAGCATTTCACTATAATGTGCACCCAGAGAATTTTTCCATCTTTTAAAACGTGAACATTTATTATTAGACATTATTTCTATTCATACAAACTAAAGAAACTAAAATTTGATCAAACCTTTTATAAATTAGCAACTAAATTCTGCTTACACAGTCCAAACTTAAGAATTGAGGCACAAAATACCATATTTTGAGACATCAGGGTGTGCACACCCCATAGCATGCCTTTGAATTTACACCAAATAAGATCTGAAATTAAGAGTTCTGTAATCATACTGAAGTAATAGGAATTCACTGCCATTTAAATGTACCTCCAAGGGTAGGTGGGGTTCAATTTAAAGAAGGTAGTATGAGATGAATCTTCGGCATAAATAGTGCAAATACATAATTTGTTTACGATATTATTAGGTTCTCAGATGAAATGTCATGAAAATCTGATGATGTGTTCAGAGTTAAAAGATGGGACATATGATCTGGCACAGGTATTCAGAAGGCATTCCTATTATGCTTATGAACAGACAACACCTAAAAAGAACACACCACAACATATTGTAAGGTAAATTTTTATCACAAACAGTAACAGCATCATTAGAAGTTGTGAAGGTGGTGGTGGTAGTAGTAGTAGTAGTAGAGATTTCCTGACAGTTCACATTTGTTGTTGTGTTTTTGTGGTTATTTAATAAGGGCAGTGAGGGTGGACAGTTGTGTAGGTGGAGTGACATTTCATAGGTGCCACTGCACTGGCTCATGAGTAAAATACTTGCACACAAAGAATTGCAAAGACATCTTACATGTTTTATATATATATATACATACATGAAGAGGAGAGAGCTGTTGTATTTAGAGTTTGATTTGTAGCAATTCACACGACTCCCAAAAAGCAGTATTATGTTGTGCTGTGGGGCACCTACGATTTGAATAAATGTTTAAGTTGTAGGGTACTGATTCTCCCTTAGTTAAATCCAATACAAATTATGACAGTTCAAATGAGGATATTTGCATGCTTACAAACGTTTCAATAGCTTGTGGGTCATCATCTTGGTCATATAATGCTTCCAGATGCTTCTTTGCTTCACGCTCGTAACTTCCTGGGTAGTAATAGTTGCATGGGAAAGGAAGTGCTTTTGCATACCATGGTCGGATCAGTTCAATGTAATTCTTTGTATCTACCCACCTGAAACATTACCTTTTATTTTATACTGTGGCAATGTAGGAAAATATATTTTCAAGTAATTTTCTATGCAGCTCTACAATTTGGTGTATAAGGAAGGTCCTGCCTTTGTCAGCATTTTCATACTGGATTAGTGCATTCAGATGTAATGATGTGCTTGTTACTACATACAGTTTTTAAGTAAATAAAATGCCTCCATCTTCAGGATAGATGAGGAGAGCTGTAGCATATTCCTCTAAAATGTTTGTGATAATCTACCACACTACATGGTGTCACATCCCAGAAGCCAATAATCTTCAGTCATAGATATGACATCCTCAAATCTCATGAGTGTTGATCCTAAATTAAGTTGGATTGAAGACTGCTGTCTGCTGTTTGATATACCAGGTAGTGTAGCAGATGGAGGCAGCAGGTTGTGCAGAATGGTGTACCATAATAACCCTGCATATAAGATGACTGACCTTCACAATCTCCAGTTCTCAGGAAAATACCTATACAGAATATATTTAACTTTATGTGAGATTACAGTGTGCCCTTCCTCCCCCAGTATGGTACCGAATCTCAAGCCAGCTGATGCAGGCAGCAGAATCATCGCTCAAAATGTTGGTACAATTATTCCATAATATATAGCATCACATCCCAGAAAACCTTAATAGTCACTGTTGTGAGAACCTCATGTCTTTTCCATTTTTAATTATTTATATATTCAAAGTACAGGTCTCAGTGAAACTCACCAAACATACTGAAGGGCTAGATATAACTGTCCTTTGAGAAGCTGAGTATATGCTACTGCCTCAGCACATTGTTTAGGAGTTAGTCCAAAATCAGCATGAAAGTTCTGGAAGTGAAATAATCAGTATGGAGATATATTCTCATTTATACATCACTTGTGACTGTCAGTTTCAAATTAGTAAGTACAACTTTTGTTAAAATATGGTGTATCAAGTGTTACTCAGATTATGTTAGGTGTACCATCTCCTAGTGAACCTGACATGAAGCAGTTTCAGGAGTTTAGAAAACCACTACACAGTAGTATGTTCAACAGTGGAAAGTACATTGCAAGTGACAGGGACTGTGAAAAAATAGCCTGGTATTTGCTTTATTTGTAACCATTTTCCATTTAAATTTTGTTTAAACTGGATGTATATTTCTATAGAAAATAAGATAAGGTAGTGCTAAAAAAAACATTATGTACCATTATCTGAACCATATTCTGTATTTCACTGCATTTCACATCTTCAAAAATATGCCAGCTTTTATCAAAATACTCAAATTGTACATTGTGCAGCTTATAAGAGAGATCCATCATAATACTTGTTTCACTGATATGCAATATTGATAGCTTTTATTTTACTGATGTGCAGAATTGGCAGTTTAAGTGTAAAAAATGTTGTGTATTTGGCTTCTGCCTGACGACTGTGTCTACTCGAAACGTGTAGCAGAAAAAGTGAATTTATTATAATGTATACAAAGTAACTTGTTTGGGTTATGGGTTTCAATAATATTCAAATAGATGGCATCACTTTTAGTGACCTTGTTATTTTTTTCGCTGTCTAGTTTCATGTGTGGGTTCTCCTTTCGTTAACTGTTTATAACTGATAGTGTATGGTATGGCTGTCGCTGCAAACAGGAATGATAAACAAAGGTAACCAATCACACCCATGCTTCACAGGACAATGGCAGACTACACTCTTTCAAGACATTAATATCATGTATGATTTTTGGAAGTTCTGTTCTGAATAATAGATTGTGTTATTATGCCACCAGTTAAATTACATAAAATGAAACAAAATATGTTACCTTTCTTCTTAGATATGCTGAAATTTCAGGAAAACTACTCAGAACTTGTTTACCATGTTTGAAAACTGGTAATCTTCCTTTTGGTGTCCAAAATGGGTTATTGGTTACACATGTTTGTAGGGGAGCCCCTGAAAACTTTGCATATGCCTGTAAACAAGAAAATACAGGCCTAAATATGCCTATAGAATAAACTCTCTGATTTTCTTTCATATACAATAATGTAATTATATTTCAATTATAATTCCAGTAAAGTAGTACAGCTAAATATGTCATACTGTATAGTCAATGATCGCAAACACCTATGAAGTAAACTTGTAGAGGCAGCAACATATAACAACGTATGGTTCATCTTCTTGCTTCTTTGCCTTGTAATTGTAACGGTAATTTATTCACATTCTATAAATCCAAATTAGGATACAATCCCGTGGATATAGACATAGTCACATACATACTATCTAACATAATATAAACAGTGTTGGGAGAATCTTAGTAATAAATAATAAAACACCTAAAACCAATTTTCAATTCAGTTTTCAATGGAATATCTCTGATAATTAAAATATTCTTCTTTATTATAAAAGGAATTTACAAGTAAAAACCTTAAAGCATTCTGAAACAGTACTATCTCATTAGCTAAGTCTTTGATATTGTGAGGAAGGTTGTTAGAAATTTTAATTGCCTAGTAGTACACTCCGTTTTGGAACTTTGTTAGATTAGATGTGGGTGGATGTAAGTTGGTTTTAAATCTCATGTGAAACTGTGGATCTGATTGTTTGTATAAAATAAATGTTTGTTTTTTATCACAAATATTGATAGTGAAAAGATATATTGAGAATATAAGGGCAGTATTTCTAATTTTTTTTAACAGTTCCCTACATGAATCTCTCATTCTTGAATTTGTGATGATTCTAATCACCCTTTTTGAATTTTGAAAATCTTCTCACTATATGGTTGATTTCCCCAGAAAATTATCCCATAACTCATAATTGAATGTATATATGCAAAATAGACCACTCTTGAAGTTTCTCGAGACATTATAGTTTGTATCATTGAAATTACAAAGCATGCTGTATTCAATTTGGACATCATTTGGTCTATATGAGCCTTCCACGATAGGGAGTTATCAATGATCAAACCCAAAAATTTTGTATTTCATGAGCTTTTGATGTAATTACCCTGGTAGTTAAGTTTCAAATCATAATCCCTGCTGTATAACTTATTAAATTGTAAGTACTGTGTTTTATAATAATTTAATATTAATTGGTTTACTTTAAACCAATTATTATTATCCCCAAGTATTAAATTACAAATGTTAACTGTGATTATACATGCTAATGAGGTGTATGGTTTTTTCTTTTCTATTTGTGTCAAATTGCAAACTCGAGACCCAAATATGAATCAATCACTACACACAGGGGAAGGGTGAGATTCCTTTGAAATTAGATGAGTTGAGACAGATGATCTAAAACATGAGACACAAAAGGCTGAATATACAGGCCTTACTGTTCTATCTATGTGCAAATCATACATTACAGTAATGTTACAATTCAACCAAGTCACAAATTTTGCCTTGTTAGGAAGTTCATGATTAGATATCTAATTATGCGTTTCCTGTCTGGACTGCTGAGGGATGATTATATCTGTAGTAACATACAGCTTTGATGGTTTGCAAATTCTGGGATCAGTGAATGTACTTATATAATTCTGCCCATGTCACTTAACTGAAAAACACAATTCATTTTTCTGTATCAGGAAATATAACATATCTCTTATATACTGAGATAGGAAAACTGAAAGAAAATCAGACTATGTGAGGTTTTAAATTTTCACAGTGGTGCTGATGAAGATAAAGTCTTCTAGAATGTTATGTCATGCCTACTGGTTAACAGTTGCTATGCTTCTTCAAAACATTCATAATCGTTTTCCAGTCAACATGATGTAACACCCAAGAAGTCTTCAATCTTCAGTAATATTGCACTATTTTGCATACAATAAAACAAATCAACATTCAGCAGAAACTTTTTTTGTCATCACTACACAGCTATGGGTTTTACTTTATGCTTGTTCCCCGAACAGTCGTTGATCCCAAAACCGTTCCTTACTGATTCGGTCTTTCAACAACTTTTTTCCTCATGAGATTGGTTACACATTTCATCACATTGTGTGTAAAACCATGAGACCATCACATAAAATGAAACTGGTAGAAAAAACTACTACATTCATCCATAAGACATGCCACGATTTAAATTATTATTGTGCCTTCCTTGTTAGGTTTGGTTGGGTTGGGAATGTTCGTTTGGCATAAGGGACCACATTCTGTAATTTGCACTTGTAACACATGTATTTTGGAACATCATCACATTCCATCAGTACCTTTCCTTTAGTATTTTGCAAATTTCTATTCGTTGCTGTCACAAGCGTTTATGCGACCCGCCCATTTGCATGTGTGCCTGGCTAACACACGGACGACTTGCGGGGGATAACAGCTTAATGAATATTTTGAATACGTCTTACCATAACTTCCAGGCAGTGCAGATCAATTGAGGGAAGTCCCCAATCACCACCCCAAATATTAAGTTCAAAGGGGCGGTTCATAGTCCTTTCTAAATTTTTTCACCTTTACTCTAACGAAAAGATTTCGAGAAGAGAAATTATACTCCAATTATTTTATTATTCGGCTGCTCAAAATGTAATTTGTTTACATATAATTAACCTCAATTCAACAGCTTCCTTGTTCAGTAACAGCAGTTGTCATTCTATACAATGTTCAATGACGCTCGTAACCTCAACATAATGACCGCATTGGTCACATGCGACACTTAGCACGAACTGTCTGCAGTCTGATATTCCGAAAACCATTCTTATCGATTAGTTCAGCTGAAATTGCTAACGTAGGAGAAAAATATTTCCCGTTGTACTCGATTTTCATCTGTCATGAAGAAGGTTTTCGCTGTTAATGTCGATCATGTAATTGGATCCGTGGTCCGTTATTGTCCTTATTCGTGGTCCCAATCTGTCCCTGTTTCTACGTGGACATATTTAATTTTGCCACACATAACGTCAATTGAAATGATGTCGCAACGTTTGATCGAATCCGTGATAAAGTGTATTTAAGGGATCTAATTAATTTGATCACAAGGTAGGGCTGTTTATGGTTGACGAATACCATCGATTAGCAACGCATTAGCAGGCCTCACTGTGAACAGTAGCACGAGGGGCATCGTTCTAGATGATCTGTGGTGGCTGGTTGTTGGGTGTAGAACAGAGACGTGATGATCTGTGGACGTGGTAGTTGTGCACGAATCAAGGTTAAACTCACGTGATCATTTTAAATCTATTTTGGTTTTGCAAAAGAATGGATAACAAGAAAAGACAATAGTCATTACTGGGGAATGGAAGTTTATGCTTCTATAATTACTAAAGTATTCATAACTCTTACCATATCGGAAACGAAACTATTGGCATTGTAGTACGAGGTTAAGACTCCCTGAGACGATGCAGATGCATTGAAACATGTAGGAGTGCTGACGATATATAAGATATTCTTAATATATATGTTGTACATTTTTTGTCTGGATGTTAAGACTGAACAACATTTAACGAAATGCCTTACAGTGAAATGTATCGGATATGGCCTCACATAACCTATACAATATACATCTGAAAAATATATGCGTGGTATATGCTTATTCGTCTTACTCAAACAGTTGATGATAGGAAATTTAAATCGTGTGTATAACCGATGTGCATTATGATTGTGGATTTTTCTGTCATCAATTTTCTGGTCAGGAACTCCGACGAATAGGTACCATGACGGGTGGGGAGGGCTTGGCCGCACCCGGGCCACTGGTATGGTACCGCATATTTGACAGGAAATTTTATTAACTCTAGGTATTTTTACTCCCATTTAGTATTTCTTCGATTTTGTAATCCTTTTCCTGCTGTAATTACATCACATGGGTAATAAACATTAATGGCCTGGTAGTGAAAGGCATTTTAAAATAAGAATTTTTTTGCAGTGTAATTTATTAGTACCGGACTTGAGAGCGCCTTTTTTTTTTGCGTTAGGGTTGGTGTTCTTTAGAATTAGGTATGAGGTTAGTTTGCATGGGGAGAAGGGGAAGCCACTCTTTATGTGTTCCTGGGCCATCAGAATCGTCATTGTGATACTATAGAAACTAGATATTTTAAAATTCTTCATTGGAGAGGCATGTGTTTAAGGCATAGAGGTACTCAGTGAAAAGAGTGTGTGGCATTAAAAACTGAAGGTATGAAACAAATAGGCCAGATGTATTATATTATTGTTGTAACCATACAGATCAAACAATGCTGTCCATGAAGAATACTGTGTTTAGGGGTGTGACACCGTGTATACTGGTAATATTTACAGATGTTTAAGGTTGTCAACCCTGCAGGTGATGGTAACCTATTTCTCTGTAATGTCAGTAAATTTTTACTTCATCACACTGTAGAAGAAATTATTCTGCATATTCTTTCTCAATTATACATGTTTGTGGTCATATAAAACTGCTGTGCATGGATTTTGATGTTTGAAAAGTATGAGTCATATCTGAATGGATTCTTGACGCCAATTTAAAAAATGTAATAAATTTGTCCCTATCATGTGAAGTTATTGAGAAAATTAGTAATGTATATGTTTGTACTGTGGTGTCAGTAAATGAGTCCAGGCGAGGTAATGAGACACACAATTTCTGTTTTCATGAAAAATGCTTTTTTTAAATACAGTACATCCAGCAACACTGTTGCACATCACATCCCTTGCACCGTGCCAAACCACCACTATTTTTACCCCGCAGAGTGCAGTTCCATTGTTAAAGTGCTGAGATCAAGGTGTTGAATTACTTCTGCTGTGAGTCATATGGGAGTTTGTTTCTGGGGCAAGTATTGCTTTGCGTGGTTGTATAAACAAGCCTGACATGTTATGTTTGTGGGAGATTTGTGATACTTAAACAATGACAAAATATTTTGGTTATTTTGGAGTGAAGCAGGAAACAGGATAAGGCATAGGCACACACAAGGTATGCTGAACATGCATTGAAAGCCAAGGCCATGGAAGTTTGGAAAGAAGATATCCATGCCTTTGCTATAC
>Ga0131853_10012302_pt1 | contig 15674 bp, 8 predicted proteins | sample TergutLab28metaG_FD_92764 | JGI IMG/M metagenome (GOLD analysis project Ga0131853, IMG submission 92764) | Labiotermes labralis P1 segment gut microbial communities from Petit-Saut dam, French Guiana - Lab288 P1 (version 2) (version 2) | ecosystem: Host-associated > Arthropoda: Insects >...
CCGTTTTAGCCGACAGCCAAGACGTGGTCATATTACGGACTTCTGATTTAAAAAAAGGCTGTATGTCCTTTTTTTGGGGGGGGGGGGGGGGGGGGTTGGCCTACAAGTTCAATATACCACCTATAACACAAGTCACCAACATTTTTGGGTGACAAATAACCAGAAAAACTCATAAGTTATAAGGCACTTTAAGAATACAGAGAATGCACAGCGAAGCAATTACATTTTGAATAACTGCATCTTGCATTTTCACACCTCATTTTTCAACACATTGTTTGGCACATACTGTGTCACAACAAGACAGGCAATGTTCATATAACGTAACAGTGAGGTGCATTCCTGCAACCATAGTTGCAGTGGAAAATCAATAAGTATTACACATTCTGAGAATGTGTGTTTGTAGCCTTAAGTTATCCAGCATGCAATGTGCATGTGCTATATTGTCATTTGTGGCCTGCCCTGCTGTTCAATATTTTTCAACATCTGCTAAACGGCACACTTATCAGAAAAAAGTTACTGAACATAAAACATGTGTTTTGATTTTCTCTACAACTTTTGTATGAAACATTTCTCATTCTAAGAAGAAATGAACGAGATATGATAAAAAATGTATATAGGTCTTCATGTAAAGTACCCTTTATTCTTGTCTGCTTTTAATGAAACTTGAATCTTCATGACAGATTTTCGAAAAATACTCAAATATATTTTATGAAAATCCATCCAGTGGAAGCCAAGTTGTTCCATGCAGACAGACAGACAGACACGACAAAGCTAGTCGTAATTTTTGCAATTTTTCGAACACCTAAGAAAGTACCTATGGAATAATAAGTAATTTTCTTAGAAAATGTCTATATTTATATACAACATCAATTTGATGCCTGAGCATGGTGTAAACAGAAGTCACCACCACTTGACTGATTAATGAAGTAGAAATTACCACATAATTGCGAATCGACAAACAATCAATCATTTTAAATATTTTAAAAATATTGTGACATCCAAAACCCTTTCTGGTTTGCAATCCTTAATCTAAAACAATGGAGAAGAGGTTGGTTTTGCACCAGTTGCTTTTCTGATTCCAAGTGTATGAGGAGAAAAAATAAATTTCCTAGTCCAAATTCAAATTACTAATTGTCCTCCACTCACTTCATTGACTTTTCACAGGAAACTGGCAGAGGTATGCTTCCCCAAGACCTCACTTTGCAAAATCCATTGCTATGAGTTGTACTGTATCCATCTAGGCCTTGCCACTTCATCATGTGTACTGGAACAGTCCCGAAGATTAGCAGCCACAATCTGGGAAGTGACTGGTATGCCCAGCAATCCCATTGATTTACTGTGAATTGTCTAATGCCTATATCTTCAGATAGGAAGAGTTTGAATACATGACCTCTGTTCTTAGCTGAGTTTACACACAATGTTTATTTTTGTGTTGCGTCAGATTTTAAGTTCAGGTTTCACTGATGAAAGTGTGTTAAGAACATGTGCTGTGATTATACTGTTCAGTATTACTTATATTTTGTTCCCTTACTTTAACTTTGTATAGACCTGGCTTGGATATTTTTGAAAATACTATGTTGTAGGCCTGTAATAATTATATAATGTTCTTAAATCTTGTTTATAAAACTGAAGTTTTGTGTGTAATGAAGAAAACTTTTTTTTTCTTCCATTTTCCTTTCATTGTTTAATGCCCAATGACTTCCTCTTAAAATTTCTGTGCAATATTGGATATAAGTGCATGATTATCTGAGACACTTGTTTAAAACATAAATAAAAAAATGAAGCAGGTCACAGTAATACTGATACAGTTGCGTGACATAATTGTTTAAGTTAACTTATATGAAGCCAAGATGTAGATTAACATTTTCATAGTGAGAGGTAAGAATGGATAAACAGGAATGAAACAAAAGTGTAATGCTCAGACACTTTCTTGGTTAATGATTATTAAATTGTTAAGTAAGCATATATAAAGAGAGCTTTAGCAATGTGAGGTATTACTTCCTAACAACAGTGTTGCTGAAGATTCAAGCCTTCTGGAATGTTATGTTGTATCAATGGGTAAATACTTCCTGATATTTCAAAGACTCATCCAAGATTGCTTGACTCTGAAGATGAAGGCACTATTACCTTTCAAAATGTCAGAAACTATTCCCCTACTGACATGCTGTAACATCCCAGAAGGCTTGAACCTACAGCATTAATATTTTCAAAGTGGAAGAATAAATTGGATAAAAACGAATTGAATAAAACATGAGTTACAAACATACTTAACAGATGAAGATGAAACACAGTGACAGGGACAAAGTTGTTTAACCAAGAGAAAGAAAAGGTAGATACCTCAATAGATGCCTTCATAGGAGATGAAAACCACTCTTCCAAGACTTGACTCAAATCTGAGTGAAACAACTACCTTTTGTATTAAAATGAGGCAGTTTTCCGTTACATCAGCATTCACAGTTACCTTAAATCAGGGGCAAACATTTTACATGTTGGGATTTATCTCGAAGATACTTTTCTTTTTTCATGGACATGTACGTATGTTGCAATATGACATGCCAGCAATAGTAATAATCAAAATCACGTATTCCTCTGAAATGTCATAAAAGCATACAATCAGCAATTGTTATTTCATCACTGAAGGAGCTACAAATAACTTGCAGATGTAAAGTTTTGCATTGGACTGATTATATAACTCATACCTTCTTTCTATTGTTGAATGACAATGGCATATAATAAATAACATGCATACTTGACTTGTCAGTATGGCTTGGTAAGTGGAAGGTGGTCAGTTCTTCTCTTCATCAGGTAACAAACTGATAACTGTAGCAGTACTGCAGGACAGACTACTCACTGCAACAGTTAAACAGAAAGAGAAAAAAGCATTTGTAGTCCAAGGGAATGGCACGGCATAGTTGGTATATGTAGTAAATAGGCTATGAGCTGGCAACTGAAGAATTGTAGTTTGATCTGTAGCAGGGACAGGACACATTTCTGCAGTGTCCGCAGTGGCTCTGGTGCCCACCCAGCCTCCAATTCAGTGGGTACTAGGGACCATGTCCCCAGGTGTGAAGTGGCCAGGGTGTGAATCTGACCACTCACCACCATCACGCAGTAAAGTTAAGAATGGGTGGAGCTGTATATCCACTCCCCCATATGCCTTCATGGCCTGCACAAGGACTTTACCTTTATTGTTGTCCAGTGGTATTACATGTTTTGTTCATATCTTAAACTGAGCTACGTTGGACATCCAGAAAGTAAAGATACAAATGCAATAAAATGTGTTTAAAATATTTATTATATAAATGAGGCAAAAAAACTCTTTAACACATACCTTTAGCTATTTTTAAACATAATCATTATCTTTGTCAAGGCATTTGTTTAGCCTGGGTATGAGTTTTTGTATTCTGACATCACAGAATTCCGCCACCTGCACACACAACCATGTAGTATCTTCATTTTTCACCTCTTAATGAAACTTCTGGCTGCCAGAAGTTTCTTTGAATGCGAAGACAAATGGAAAATTTTGTAGCCAAAGTAAGGGCTGTGAGCAGGATGGTATAAAACTTCACAGTTGGAACTCTAAACCACTTTTGTATCTTTAATTGTTGGATAACCCTTGTACAAATTACCAAAATAGCTCAAACAGGGCAGATGTTGAGGAGTTGCTCCATTCTATGTTTCATATTTATTGTGATATTTAAAAAAAAATATGTTAGGATCTTTCTAAGCTCAGTGTACTGTGAATGTAATATTTCAGGAAGATTTGCAATAAAGAGAAAAGAGCTCATGAGCCACTGTATGTATGGTTGTAAGTAGCACATCAGTCATTTTATGAGTGCTCTGCACAGGACATTGTTAGTTCACAAACTTCAATGAAAGTTTGTACTGGTTGTCTACACTAAGTGTTGTCATTTTACAATTATGTATAAAATCCAGTTACATGTGTCTGTCTTGTTTTTATATTTTGCTGACCATGCATCTCAGTATAATCTTAGTAACTCTGTGCATTAAGTTGGTCAGTTACTAAGATGTGTGTCTGTGTTCACAGAGGATGCATTTATTCCCAATGTCTCACAGGTTGCAGTGATTATCATATGGCTTCAATGCATCTTTTCTTGACAAATGTCAATTTTCACACCATATACAAATGTATAAGTCAGTGTATGTATGTATGTTGCTTATACACAAAATATGCACACCTTGTGAAAGATGTAGCAATAACATAGTATACAGTGTGGCTGATATTTTTCCCTGCTGTTCTCCAGTAACAGCATGTTGTAAAGAGCACTTCCCCAACCTGTCTTTAGCATAAGGAAAAATGGAAATGAAAGAAGGGAGAGGAATGACAATAGGGCAGGCAAATCAATGAATTGTGAAAAAAATTAGGTGGTGGTGCAGGTCATTTCACTAGAGTATATGTAACATGTCAATATAAACACTATTTCAGAGAAAGCTTAAAATCAAACTATGAGTTTTCTTAGAACCAAATGTTTATACATAACAAAATACAGTCCTCAATGTCTAAAACTTGGAACATATTCTCATATGTTGAATATTTAATGAAATGTAAGGGAAATAATAAGTTCATTACGTTATGTCAGTAACTCAGCAAACAATTGAATTGGACTGCTGGCAATCATCTTTCTGTTGGAGGAAATATATATTTATAATATGGAAGGAAAATTATGACAGAAATATTATACATAAGTCGTTAAAAGAAAATTAAGTTCCTTGAGAAGTAACATGTATGAATAAATTTATAATATTCAGTCCCCATTTGTATGTTAGACTGTAGGAATGATAAAAGGACATGGTGACCAAGCAGTACATATGAAATTACTGAAGTACAAGACTTCAAAAGAGAGCTATCCCCATACACAGTTTAAATCAATGAGACTACAAAATGACACAAAGAAAAATTCAATGTTGTGCCCCCTGCAAGATTTGTATCAGCAATACATAAACAATGAGATACATAAAACTGCAGAGAATGCATATGGAGTATACCTTTCCACTTGCCCCCTGATCATATAAATGTCATTGTAACTTTATTACTATACAAGTGTGCACATACATATGCATCTGTATTGTAATTTGAGGTACAATTTTTGTTTTTCATGGTGTTTACTTTCACTTAAGGTCTCTGGGTTCTTGGACTCACATAAACATTCATGAGTGCACATGAAAATACTGCAAGAGTGCAAATCTAACACAGAATGAGGGTGACTTCTTCTGACTCCCCAAGAGTAGGTTTTCTATTTTGTCACAATTTTGAATTTTCCTTCATTTCCCATCCCTTACTAGCAATAATAATCTTAAATACACACAAAAAAGAAAGAAAACATGTTATGTCATATGTTCTATCAAAGAAACCATTCCACAGTTACCTTCTTTATTTCGTAATTACAGGCACTGTCAAATGAAATGCGCATGGGGAAGTCCTGTCTTTCTACAATACTTTCTTTACATTTCTCAGTCTGGGAGATCCAAATGGACATTTCCAGTAATTTGATTCTCATTAACTTCAGATGAACGAAGCTACATATATCTCAGCATTATCTGAGCTGAAACAGTTAGCCTGAAGGAGGCAGAGTATGTAACAGTTAAGTGTGTATATTCCCTCCAATCAAGGAGTTCAATTCAGCTGTCAGCATCAAATACTGAAAACTTCTTTGGCACACAAATTACAGTAATATTGTACAATTTGCCTTCCTGAATTTTCAGCATAACATTTTATAATTATGTATAGGAACACTCCAATTTATGTCTGTGATGTGTTCCTAGAAACTGTGATGTGGATTAAAATTATAGTGGAGATGCATGTCCATATACATTATTTCTGTGTTATGAAAGTGGGATGTATTCCTAAACACAATGTTTTGGATTACAAACCTAACTTAAATAATAGTACTGACAAAACGATATAGACCAAGTGTTTTTCTCATGCCAGTGACTAGCCTGCATTGATCCTGAAAAAAAAAATAAATAAATAAATAAAAACATCCCATGGAATATGAAATCAACAGGTTGTGCAGTTTTTACTCAACATCAATTGTATGTCAAGCAATAAAAAAGTTTTACAGCCCACACAACAGTATTTTATTTGAACACAATCCAAGCTTTGCTTTTTGCCACTGTTCCACTTATTACAGACTTTATGGTATCAACTACAGCCACACTTTTAATGGTAGTTTGTAATACAGTAAACAGGGGGCATATACAGACCAGAGTTTGAAGCAATCAAATTCAAAACCACATAACACAGGATACAAAATGATGTGAAATGAAGGAATTCCTCCTACTTGTTAACAGAATTATATCAGAACAGCATAACTCAGAGTTTACATGTATACAAAATTAAGACAAAAATGAGGTAAATTAATGACTCCAAAGAAGAACAGTGGAGCTTGAGGAAAACAGTGTGCTTGATGTCTGTCACGGACAGTACAGTCATACAACTCTGCCCACAGGCTTTGTCATGTGTAGTTAATATTCTGCTGAAAGCTAATAACACTTTATTTCTGTATCATCTTTCACTGCCCTGAAATTCCATCAGAAGGAGTATGATTTGACAGCCAACATGTGTGTGTTATGCTGAAATTTCACTGTACCTGTTTTTAAGAACCCTGTCTCAGTACTGTTACTAATGATTTTTTTTTAAATAAATAATTTTTGTTACTGCCTTCACAGCAAAACAAAGGATAAAACATAAACATACTTTAGCAGTGAAACTATCATATTCACAACAGGTACACCCTTTTCCCTTCCTCCCAGTAACTTGTGTTGTCTCATAACAAAACATGGCAGTCTTTGGCTTCTAAATTATATTAATACAATAATAATAATAATGTTCATCATCATCATTACCACCACACACATACCAAGACAATATCCAATGATGGTATGAAAATATTGCTCAACACTGAAAATTATTATACTTACAATCTAAACATGACACCCATATCATTTTTAAATAGACCTTGTGCTGGCACTGTTATGACTTAGCATTAGCCAACAATACAATGTGAAAGTAATATGGTTGTACACTTTCATCACCAGGTCCCTAGTAATATGTTTGTGCTGACCTGTATTCATGTGCCCTGTAACAAAATTTTCATCCCCAGCCAAGTTAAAATTTCTGGGAATTGGAATTTGAAGGCGAGCCACTTGTTGAAGTTGTTTTCACTGGAATAACTTGTGACGGTGCAGGAGATTTGGTAACTACACTACTATTTGAAGTTCCTGATTTCTTAACAGCCTGTGCGTAACCACGGGGTTTGGAGTTTACATTGTTCATATTCAATAAGGCACCCTGTACAGCTGTTGAAGATGCAGTGTCCAATGCCTGGGATTGTGAAGAATGTCGGGTTTTCGCAGAATTATCTGTGACATCTGCATTTTTTGACTGTTGGGATCTACGAATTCCTCGTCCAATTCCCCTCCCGTGTTCACCTGAATGTTTATTGCTGCTGACACTAAAGAGCTCAACAGGAGGTGGTGATGTTGCATTCTTTGGCTGGCTCATCTGAATCTTCATCTCCGTTACAAATGCAAATGCATCAGAGGAGTTATCACCAACAACCTCTTCCTTTGCTGAAACCTTCAAGCGGTTGCTTTCAACACCAGCATTATGGCTGCCTTGATTTTTTGTGACTTTAGCAGGGACCACATTATCAGCTGATACAGATGGGTTTGTACTACTGATACTGTTACTGATGTTACCTGCACTGGGTATCTCTTCTTGCAGTATATTTGGCAGCAGAATTTCTGCAACAGTTTTAAAAATGAAGTCTCAACAACAAATACAATGGCACATACTAACTCTATGCAGCAGCAGTTTGTGGGAAGCCAACAGCTGCACAAGTTAGTCACGAAAGTCCCCAGTTTATGGAATACAAAGATTCACCATGTTCAAAAGAGTCTACTGAATGTCCCTTTCCTGAGTCTGATTAATCCAAACCACAGCCTCCCACAAATTTACATAGTCCTACCGTAAGTTCTGTTACAACTTTCATGTTGTCCAAAGCTGGAGACAATGAGGCGGGAGGGTTGTAAGGATGGCTGCTTTTGGACTATTGTCCCTTCAGGTACTTGTGCCAAGACAGTTTGCTCTCATCTATCACAGCATCCACATAGAGTGGGGTGTCAAGTAAAACCATGTGGCTGTGATTGCCCTTCCCAATTATGGAAAATCCCATTCTCAAATTTTCAAAATCTTAAAACCATTGAAAATTTCGCAGATGTTCATTTATCGGGCAATTAAACATCATAAGGAACTCTGGAGGGTTGAAGACAGGGCTCATTCAGGACGCCTGAAAGTGTTACGGCTGAAGGCGCTACTAAAACTGTATGGGTGCGGATTCGCCGAAATCCACTCTGGAAACAGCAGATCATGTCCCGAAAGCTGAACATATTGACTCAATCAAGTCGTGCCTCATCAGGGATGATCTACACATGAAAGCGCACCTCCACTCAAAGGGACACCTCCTTACTCCTGCCTTGAAGGAGATCCCACAGACAAGAGCAAAGTGTCTCCTCCAGTGGCACACCGAGAACGGACATAAAAACATCCCCTTAATGGACGAATTTTCACCATTGAGGAGCAGTGTAACAACCAGTGCAACAAGATTTGTGCTCAAAAGTCCCTTGAGGTGCGTTCGAGGGTGCAGGAGGCCATCACCCTTCGTACATCATGGTTTGGTGGGGGGGGGTCCCATCAGGGGGTGACACCCTTTCATTTTTGCAAGAAAGGTGTGAAAACTGGTGCCCAAGTGTATCAAGAGGTTGTGCTACAAGTTGTGAAACCTCTTAACATAACTGTCTTCAGTGGTCAGAAATGGGTCTTCCAGCAGGACTCAGCTCCTGTCCACATGGCCAAGACGATTCAGGAGTGGCTGCGGAGGAACGTTCCAGCATTTATCCACACTGAGGATTGGCCCTTGGGGAGTCCAGACCTCAACCCCCTGGACTATAAACTGTGGGCTGTTTTGGAGGACATGTCTTGCTGAAAGCGTCACAACAACCTGGACGGCCTGAAGAGATCCCTCGTGACAGCAGCAGCACAGATCCCCTGGGAGATGGTGTGTGCCGCAAGAGCAGAGTGGCTGGAGCATCTCAAGGCTTGCGTCGGGGCAGAGGGCGGCCATTTTGAGTGACATTATTATAAATAAAAACTTAAAACTATTGCTAATAAATTATTTGGCTCGAAAAGTGTATGTTCTGTTTCACTTTCCCTCTAGGTCACAAAATCCTTGTAAAAGAACTTATGGCAACACTATGTAATTTACCGTCCATTTTAACATTAACAGCAGGTTAAGTTCAATATGCCCCTGGTCTTTGTGTATATATACACATAAAAAATATTTACTGATGTTGCTTCATACCAAAAAATATTGCTAGAATTAAAACAACAACTCAGATCTATTTTCCACGAGATATGAATATATAATATTCATCAAATGCATCGCCATAAATAAAGGAACCAGTGAGCCACTCTGCTGCATACTGTCACACAAAAAGCAATGCATATTTATATACTTCAGATTATGTCCTGTAAACATGGTGTATAGGCAGTAGCGGTGGAGAATCTATAGTATATAATGTGGAACTGACCACAAGTCAAGCCGTTCTAGTGTCCAGAGTCTCAGGGATGGTGTGGCAGGGCAAATGTTTACTCTTCCTATGCACATACCATTTGAAATTGGTCCCTGCAGCAGTCTAAGAGCATCGACCTCTTTCTCCAGTTCGGTTATTCTTCTCTCTGAGTGCTCTATATCATTTATAAGGTTCTGCAAATGCTCCTGCAAGGCTCTCTGGATGTTACACACTAAAGAGGCATCTGAAATCCTTTCATGACCAGCCCTGCACAAATTACAGTTCTGTTACATAATGATGATAAAATTGTTGACAATAATATCACTGACCTTGATGAACACACAAATGAATGTGAAAAATGAGACAATGTTTCAAAAACATGGAAAAAAGAAAGGAGCTTTCTGATTTCACTACACCTTCCACATTACAATCTGAAAACTATACACTGGTTACAGATGGACTGATCTTTGTGTACAAACTTAACTTCCCTGACATTTCTGATTCCACAAAGTACAAAAATTGGTTTCCAAAAAATTATAATTCTGTGCAGGTATGGTGAAAGGCAAATGTGTCCTACAGACAACTTTCTTTTCATGATTAATCAGTATGGTGTTAAATGTGAAGCTAGAGAAACACCACATTGCATTCTCACAACTACAGCAATTGCAAAATAGGCCAAGGTCCCATGCAGAATTCTGCCAGACAGTACATCTCCAATAATATAAAACAGCAGGTACACAGCATAGACACTCCAAAGACAGGATGGACATCAGTGATAAAAGAACAAACTGTATGACTGTGGTTTATATCACACTCTTGTTACAGGCACCCAATAATGTAAAAGAAACATTTTCACCTGTTAATAAAACAAAGTTATAAACTTATAAATGATGAAAAATACATGTCGGTTTGACAAACAGCCGAAAAAGTACTGGCAGTACACTGAAAATCATGCTAGGCATATTCATACAAATATGCTGTGTGATTTAGGCTCATACATCTGTACAGTTAATTTCACATTAATTCAGTATGGGTGGCCCTTTAGGCACACACCAACTAAAAACCTTTCAATATACAGCGCATAATAAACATGCAAACTGAACACTGATTTATTTATCTAATCCCTCCATCTAAAAGTCCTTATCTTACTGGTCCACTTATACTTATTTCATCATCCTTAACTCCTCCTAAAATTTTGCACCATGAAAATACACCCTCAAACAAGCAACAGTGGCCCTGCTCTTCCACAGATAGGACAGAATACTCTGCCTTACCAATAGATAGAGCAGGAAGGAGGAGCTGAGATTCAAGAATGCGGGTAATCACAATATGCAGATACAGCAGAATTCCTTTAATCTGGCACCAATGGGAACCAAAAGGTGCTGGAATATCAAATATTCTAGATTATTAGACACAAATTATACTGACCTAAGTTCTAACAGGTAATTTTTTCTTAATACCCTCCTCATCACATAAATACTTAAACAGCTATCTCTACACAGGCCTGGACACACCCTGACAGCTCCAGGTTGACAGACACAGAATTTCTAGACAATCGCCACAGACAGGTGGCAAGCTTGTGAGACCTACGCACTAGACGCCTTTACCCCCAGAAGACATCCATGATACTCACTTCTGTTGGATGATGAGTCGCCCCTAGGGCCATAGTGCAGCCAGACAGATATTAAATCAATGAAAAATCCCATGACCCCATCAGGAATCAAGCCTACAACATTCTGGGTTGTAGCACAGTGGCTCAATCAACTGTGTTGAGTACTTCATAAAGCTTAGTTCTTTCAATTATCATAGGCCAAGTCACAGGATTTCCTTCACAACACACCACTGTAAACTGCTCATACAACACCCTGTCAAACTGTGCTAATTTTGGCTGTTTCAATGTCTGTCACTTAAAAAGGCCCTTCACACTTTTACGTGATGCCATAAACAATCATAACTGGTCCTTCCATTTCTTTATGTCATAGGCTGTTCATCCAGTATTGTATGAAGCCATAAACTCTCTTCAGTTTTCACCACTTTTCAAGCCTCTGAATTATTTAATGTTTCTGAGCAATCATTAAAGTTAAATGTTTTTTCTTGCCAGCAGCATGTTGTATACTCATTTTTGGATCTTTTTAAGCCATTATAATAGGTCACTGGGCTCTATAAGGTGTACATAACCCAAGATAACATCACAGAATGAGCACATGCAATGGAAGTTAAGGACAGCAGACCTTCAGGTCTTGGGATTATTTCATTCAAGTGCTGAACTATCAGGAGTGCTAGATTAAAAGAATGCTACTGTATGTATACATTTACAGACTACATATTTTCTTCGAAGTCATGCTGAAGACAATGTTTCAAGATAACACAAAACAGGCCTGCATTCTAAGTACAGTACACAACAAAAAACACATTACAGACATCAATTAACCATGAGAAGGAAAGGACAGATGGTGAGCAGGTCTGGCACATGCATGACTTGGCATGTTTACATGACAGCAATAATTCATAACACAGGAACAGGTTTTTCAGGTGCAATGAAGTAAAACTCTGTTACTCTGGCTTTGTAATGAATTAGTGTGGTGACAACAGGCTACTGTCTCTCACATGTCAAAAGTATATAAACTTACCTTAAGGAAGAAATTATACTGTTGAAAGAATCAGACATGCATGCTGTGCTAGGAACTAACTTGTACTCTGATTGTGGAGCTTCGCCCAGATTGTGAATCTGAACAGGGAGAGCTTCAAACATCCTGAAACAAATAAAAAATAAATAAATAAAAAATAAACAAACAATATATCTGGCAAAGGAAATGATCAACGGTGCTACTTGACACGGCAGCAAATACAAGTCTGTGACAAATGGCTCCAGCTACAGTTTTAGTAGCCTTCACAGCCACTGCCAATCTTCTCAGCCAAGGTAATCCAGCTACATCCAAAGTCAATTTTTCCTCTCTCCAACCTTTAAAACACAAACTGTATGATGTGAGAAATATGGCACCCATCCTGGTTCAAAAGCCAACATTAAACTTGGTCCACTTAGCTGGTCAGGATAACCATCATCTGCTGGGTAGAGCAATCTGCCACCCAGCTCCTCCCTGATTCTAACTTTTCAAAGCCCAGTAATAACTCTAACCACAACCTACCAAAATATTAAAAAAACCCTGCATTTTGCCACACAGTGTATTTATGTTTTTTGTATTGTTTTCACAATAAATATCACATCACTGATTTCCCTGTGCTGCATCAGTAGACTGATCTTTATAATGGACACAGACTGTGTTTTCTGTGAGGTACAAATTGATGCAATATATATAATTCTGATAAACATCAGCCCAACAAGCATGATTTCAGGCTTCTGCCGTGAAGAAGATGAGAACTGTGCTCTTCTGGGCTATTACAAAATGAGTCATGGCAATTTTTTTACTGACGTTTCAGGACAACCTATCAGTCCCATCTTTAAGGGTAAAAAATTCTTGACCCTTAAAGATTGGACCGATAGGTTGTCCCAAAACAGTCGTAAAAATTATCATTACTCACTCTATAATAACCAAGAAAACTGCAGCTGAAAAGATTTGCACAACTCCAGATGAGTGGTGCATTTTAATTAAAAAATACCAATTACGAGTATAAACCCAAATAGAAACATCTTTGTACTGATGGCCAAGAAAACAGTACAAAACCTGTTAACAAACACTGCAGTTAAGTAGGCAGCATTCCTCTTTCACATTCAGGCCATTTTATGTATATTATTATTATTATTCTATCAAATTATACATAATACACACCTTTATACTACAATGTATAATATAAGTGCTGCTGGCTTTACAGTAATTTTCAAATCTTCTGAGATTCAGTATTTTACATGAAATTATTTTCCAACAATTTCTTAGGTTTCTGTTAGTATAAAATGGTAAAAAGTCAAGCAAAGCAGTCTCGGAGCAAACCACGCACCGTGCAACAACAAATTGGGAACCAAGGTACAGTTCCATACATTCATAACCTTGACACTTGGTGGGTTGTTGCCTTCATTCCCCTGCAACTTTTCTCCCGAAAACAACTGGAAAGAGGGCTGAGTAGGCGCCAGATCCAGTTCAGACATGGTGGCAAACAGAAAAATCCATTCCTCTGATAGAAAACAAACCCTCGTCTTCCAAGTGTAGGCTAATCATGACAATGAAGGAGCTACTGTGCCTATGAGATTGGATACGACACGGGTCTTCACAACTTCCCTTTCATGGTGCACATGTGCATATTACACTTCAGCTCAATATTTGAAGTTATAACCTAACACGTACCTACAATACCTATGTACATTTTTGCAGGAATGACAGGTGGTGCAAAGGCAACTTGAATGACAAAAGATACTACATTATCATGAAAGTGTAAAAAGCTCTGCTCTAGATTAACTTGAATCACTACTGCACACAGAAAAAGCAAACCAAACAGGTATGAAGTAAAAAGCAAATGGTACATTTAACAAGATCCATTATCAATGTCATAAATTACCAAATGAGTACACAATCTGACATACACATACACCTCTAAAGAAATCTGGTATGCCAGGGCCCCATAACCACATCCTCATACCAACATAAAAAATTCTTCCCATTACACAACACTTTCCAGCAAGATCCAAACAGGCTGGGAGGGAGTGCACTGGATTCATCTAGCACAGGACAGGGGCAAGTGACAAATTCTCACGAGCAAGGTAATGAACCTGTCGCTTCCAAAAAATGCAGAGAATTTCTCGACTAGCTGAGCAACTAGCTTTCCAAGAAGAACTGTGCTCCATGAAAATGGCTAGTTAGTTACTTACATAGTCAGTAATTCCACTTACCTATGACGGTAGCGTAAAAATTTATGATTAAAGACATGGGTTGAACCTTGGGTTGACACTGATGTGTTAAGGAGACACATAGTGAAATGTTCTGATGATAGATGAGACAATGATGAACAAAGTTCTTTATGTAAAAGCTTTTCTCGAAGGTGTGGGCTAAGTACAGAATTACGCCGGAAGCTGTACCAACCAACCACTTCCTAAAACAGAAAAAAATATGTATTTTAAAATAAAAAGGTCACAATTCTGGATGAGGTGACAAATTTAAATTTAACTCCTGCCCCCAGAAGTGAGATTGTGTACTCTGGCTGACCAAAATGGAATGGGAATATCAAGTTAAGTTTCCGCTTCAACAAATGTCCTTAATATAGAATTCCACTGTAATTCAATGAATGAAATGTTGCAGATATTAGGTCAATGACAGGCTCATAAGTCCTTACGCTGTTCACATTAAGCTGTCAACTGCATGACCATGAGAATCATGGTGCTTTGGAGGAGATTTTAGGTGCCCATCAGAATTTTATAATATTCGAAATGAGTTCTTAATTTTCTGTTCAGTGAACCAACACTTGGACCCATGGCAAGGATATGAGACTGTTTTCAGGGAATTTAGGAAATAAAGTCCTTATATGTTAAGAATGGCAACATATTCTTAAAAAAAATATTACTCATGTGACATTTCAGTGACACTCAGTACTAAAAGAGTGTTTTTAAAAAATGTGGATGCAGAACACAAGGTGTCAAGCAATTTGTTAACTAACCAACTATTGCTTTTTGGTGGCAGAAGGGAGTCACACAGTGCCCACTATGAACTACAAGCTTCTCATACTTGCCTGACACCCAAAAGGGTTTGGTGACCCTTGCAGTATACTATGAATGAAGAATGCCTAATAATTCAGTATTTAATATCACTCATATAAGGGTATAAAAACAGGTTTCAATAACCTACTTTTTCTTTTTCCTTCAGAAACTCCTTTAGTTTAACATGATTAACTTTTCCAATGCCATTGTAAAATGTCACTGTGCTTGGAATTGGCATCAAAGAATTTACACCTACAACAAAAGAACCAGAAATTCATTTTCCATAGCAATACAAAATAAAACTCAAAAAAAAAAAAAAAAAAAAAAACAAAACAACCACCCACACCCCAAACACTAATACAAAACATCAACCTCTACACCACAACCCTTCAATACAAATTAACAATCAAAAACAAAAACACCACACAAAACACAACAA
>Ga0131853_10012304_pt1 | contig 15673 bp, 6 predicted proteins | sample TergutLab28metaG_FD_92764 | JGI IMG/M metagenome (GOLD analysis project Ga0131853, IMG submission 92764) | Labiotermes labralis P1 segment gut microbial communities from Petit-Saut dam, French Guiana - Lab288 P1 (version 2) (version 2) | ecosystem: Host-associated > Arthropoda: Insects >...
CTCCTCCCGCAATGTCAACGACCAAGTTTCACACCCATACAAAACAACAGGCAAAATTATAGTTCTATATATCTTGATCTTTAAATTTTTGGATAGCAACCTGGAAGACGAAAAGTTCTGCACCGAATGATAGCAAGCACTTTCTGACCTCAGATATCTACTACCACCACTACTACTACTACTACTACTACTACTGTTACTGTTGCTGCTAAAGTAGATGTAAATTTCACCCTAGAACAGACCATGAAGCCCCAGACGGGGGAGTAGAGGTGTAACTCTACTCTTTATTTAACCTCGGCGCTAGATGAGGGTGGGTTGTCAGCGCCACGCACCCCTTCGCTTTATCCCCTGGAAAGAGATCTGGTACACATTTTGCAGGAGGCTTGGTGGGCCGGTGTGGACGGGTGCGGAAAGTCTCGCCGCCAGCAAGATTCGATCCGCGGTTCGTCCAGCCTGTAGCGTATCGCTATACCGACTGAGCTGTACCGGCCCAACTCCTCTTAGCGGCAGATTGATGTCAGTGTGCTTCTGTAGATGTAGTCTCCCAGTGTGAGAAAGAATGTATTCGTACGCCTTTTCAACAATTTATTATTATTATTATTATTATGACTGGGTAAAACACGGGACATTGTCGTCTGGAACCGAAATCTGAGGACTCCGGAAAAGAGGTCTTTAAAACCCAAAAGACGTGTCCGTCCCGGGAAGACTGCGAGGAATGGGATTCCTATGTATGCATTTTTTCTCTGCCCGCGTGACATGTCCCGCCCTTCTGTTTTTCCCTGATTTCACCACAGGAAGCTGAGGATAGAAAATGGAAAGGCGAATATATGCTGTTAGGTGTTTTTTTGTTATTTATTACGCCGTGTCGACTGGTAGATACCAACACTTCGAAGAATTGCAGTGCATCCATCTTCAGGGTTAAGCACTCATGTTGGACCGCCTGCTCTCCGTGGACTGTATCGAGGGCGACAATTGTCGGATATTAGCCGTACATCTTCAGCACAGCATTGGCGGGAAAAGTGTCTACGTCATGCGTCTTTTGAGGTCGCGGAAGGAAGGCGTCTTTGATGACAGAGATGGCACTGCACGAGGCGTTCCACTTTCTCATTTATTGTGTTCCCGCAGGCACCCTATCTCTGTATCAACCAGCCCAAATCGCTTGTTGCCATCACTATCAACATTCTTGTCGGTGTAATGGCTACACGACTGGAAAATGGAGAACGACCCTGAAAGGTGAATACGGGGAAGATGTGGAAGGATTCTATTCGTGGCGTTGCTTTCCGCTTCCTCAGTTCAGCGAATTTGACTCCTGTTGACAGTTTGTGGGTTGGTTCTTCAGTGTGGTGCAGCGTTTAATAATAACGTCAAATTTTCTGGTAAGATGCTTGATTGTTTCCAAAGTTGCGTGTGGAGCTTAGCAGTGGAATGTGGAATAGTAAACGTCGAGGACAAGAAAACTGACGAGGTATAAAAGCAGCCGGGCCTGGATGTCTGACTGGTTTCAGTCCAAAGTAACATTAAACCACAAGACTCGAGTTTAGAACAAATAACGCCATCTGATTGTGTTTCTGCCGGCTGCGTTCTGTAAACATTTCGGCGGTTTGCGACGGCTGCTGCTTTATCAAGGGGTTGCTCGACTGACTGGATGGATTCGGAGGATAGTAAATTACTAGCCGACTGCCCGGGCGTGCAAAGTGGTCGTCTGCTTGCAGAACTCTGATGGCGTCTGATGCTGACGTGGGAGGAAGTCGACTGTGGTTTCTGAGTTGTGTGCTTGTAATTTGAGGGCTGTTGATTCCACACATGTTAGTAACATTTGTAATCCGACGTTGTTCCGGTCGCAAGAGAAACTTATAATTGACTCGTCTGCGACCGAGGTGTTCACGAGCACCGAACGTGGCTCCAGTTCGAGATTAAAGAATCGCATTCGTAATTTGAGGGTTGTGTAGGAGCAATTCTGTTCTTCTATCGTAGGGCCAAATGAGGCCTACAGAGACCGAGCGAGCTGGTGTGGCGGTGACGCTGTACATAAGGAGTCAAAAGTTGGCCATTTACAATCTCTGCTGGGAAATCGTATTAAGGAGTTCTTTTGTGGCTGTACTCCGGCTGTCCAGGTAAATCCTAGGGTAGTGCCTCGACTATGCGACATCGCTTCCTCAACAACCCTTTTCCTTGTACACTGTACCACTTTCGTACCATTTCGCTCTTGTATTGCCCGAGACACCGACACCATCGTAAATACGCCACAAATCAAGGCCTATACTTGAGAACTGAGTTCTTCTGGGCAGTTACGCAGCGGGTAGTGGTAATTCCTTACCGACGTTTCGGGGCAACCTGTCGCTTCCTTCTTCAAGGGTCAAGTATCAATTTTCTTGGTCATTGTGGCCTATTACCTAGCGAGTAGTGGTAATTCCTGACCGACATTTCGGGACAGCCTATCCGTCCCATCTTACCCCCGGTTAATTTGGTTCTTTACCGCCTGACCCGACCGTAGCATGCTGAAGTGCCCACCCCACTCAATGTACCCAGTTGAAGAGAGTTTTCTGAGTTTGTTTCCACCATCTAGTTACGAGAAAAGAAACGTCAGGAAGTTCTCGATTTTTTACCTCACCCTGTTTCTCAGAGATCGATTCAAAAATTGACTTCCTTTCTCTTCGCTTGAGAATATCCGGTCAAACGTTTTGTGTGCACTTACAGTCTTAATGCATGCCGCCTCCGCCCATTACATTTTCCGTGGTTTGATCACGACAATCATGTTTTAACAGTATAAGGTACAAACCCATGACTATGAAGTTTTGTCCAGCGCCCTCTTACAGCTTCTCGCTTGGGCCCAATTATTCTCCACAGCCACCCTCTTGTCAAGCGCCCTCGATCGATGTTTTTCCCTTGGAGTTACTTGACAGTGGTCTTTTCTTACAGGTTTTGTGCAGTTGTGAAACTCAAACCGAGCTTTCCATAAACGATTCTTCGCACAAAATGACATGTGGCACATTATGGAGCCGTGATATTGGCATCAGACACTCAGCTACAGTTTGAACGACCAGGGAATTGGAGGTCGATTTGCGTAAGGGGTAGAATATTTTATCTGCTTCTCCATGTGCAAACTGTCCCTGGGCCCCTTCTGGCCTCTCACCCGGTCTTAGTGGACGCTTTCAATTCAGGTAAAAGCGGCCGAGGCTTCAAGCCAATCCGTTACCTCCACGTGGTAGAGGTTAAGAATGCGTGGAGGTCTACATCCGCCCGCCCGTACTTCTTCATGGTATGTTGTATGGTTACGCCGAAGGAGTACTTCATGATGCCAAACATGGATCTCAAGTTGGGTTGTGTATTTTTGGATATGATGGGCATTTAACGAAATCAAGTAAGTGAGGTGCGCCTTTATGTTCTGATTATTGTGCGCGGCTTCGCGACATATTTGCGTCCCACACAATACGAGTAGACGTCAGCCTCTATCAGCCGAAAGGTACGTGTTTATCGAGCTACGCGGAACTGTTAATGGCGTATTTGGAAAATGACTGTACGTAAATAGAACTAAGCTTGGGATGTACAAAGGCTTACAGCGTTAACAGAAAATTACAGTGAGCTAGTCTAATTTATGTCCTGAGGTCGGCGTACAGTTCAAACAGCAATGCTGTAACCTCGTTTCCGACGAAAGCGTCTTGTTTGGAGGGAGTCGGCTCTGGGCGAGCCAGAAGAGGCTGCGGAGTGGATTGGGAGGTCTGGCATCAGTTCTCGATGGGGGGGGGGACTCTGTTCTGGAGGGTTGAAACTTCTTGGTCTTGAGTGTGGCCAGGTCTAACTTTTGGAAAATGTTTTAATGCGGGACTTGAGTTGCTCACACATTTTGATGAAGATTCAAGATTTAAGTCCGTTTTCAAATCCGTGACGCTGAAGATGAAGGCGCTACACTCTTTCTAAATGTCGGTAACTACTTAGCAGTCTCTGTGGCGTAAAATCCCAGAAGAATTGGATATGCAAACGTTATAATGACAATACTCAGACTAGTAAAATATTGGTCGAGGTGTCCCTGATCCCTGATGTGACTAATTTCATGGACCCGAGTCCTTTTTGAGAATCCATTAGTTCCTAATTTGGTTAAGAAATTCCCCATATTTTATGAAACCCGAAGGTTCATTACCGTGTTCACAAGAGCTCGCCACTTGTCCGTATCCTGATCCTCCTCATCCCAGTCCTTGCCACCCCAACATTTTGTATTAAAAAAGAAAATTTAGAATAGAATATTGGAACCCAGACACACTAAATTAGGAGTTCTGGAAATATAATTTTCAACCGAATTCTTTAATTGTTTATGAAATGAACAGAGATTTGTAAAAAACTGAGCACAAACAACTAAAAAATGTAATAAGCATCTGAAGATACGGGTATGAAATTAAACAGAGAGTAAGAAAAATCTGCAGTAAATTTCATATCTCGTCACACAATGCCGATTTAAGGTGTCTTAAGTCTGAGTGTAATGTTTTCCAGAACTGTATTGTTAAGTGCAGATAATTTCAGTTGACCGTGCACGTGAGAGCATGTAGTCGGTTGAACTGCGCAGTCATTTTGATGCATATGAAAATGAACACTTGGAAGACATTAATCGCAATATTAGGGTATTGAATCCCACTCAATGAACTACTTTTTGTTATGAAATGATTTGTTAGACCAACTTTATGCAACAATTATGATTTATTGATAAACCAGTGACTCAACATGTTTCGGACACCATTATGCCCATCTTCAGGAGTGCAAGGCTGTACACTACTGCATATGGTTTTCAGCACTTGAAGTGCTGGCTGGAGTCTCAGGACGCCGGGAGGCAGGTCCTGTGCACTGTGTAGAGGATGTTTTTCGACTGTTGGCTTATCAATAAATCATAATTGTTGCATCAAGTTGGTCTAACAAATCGTTTCATATCAAGGTCACACGAACATCAAATTCATTCTTTATTAATTTATTAATTAATCATTCTGCAAACATTAATAATGCATACTTCTTTATTTACATCGAACTTTTCTGCATGTTTCAGCCGTTTGGCCATATTTAGGGAAACATACAAACGTAGATTTTACTGAAGGTTGTTACAGTACTTAAGTGGAGATTAAAACGTCACTGCTGGAATGTACTTACTTAGAGTAATAAACTTCAGCATAATCCATTTTTGTGTAATGTGTTTCCCGAAGACGGTCGAATGGCCGCAACATGGACCATAAACCTGTTAGACGAAGACATAATCTTTCGGAATATAAACGTTAAGTTTTGTTGAGTTTGTGTCTTATGGTTACCAGTACAGCACACTCCTTCGGTGTGAATAGTGTGCTAAAGTCTTCTCATTAGCTCCTGTGGCTGTGGTTACGTGGAATTAGCTCAGTGTGTCCCTGAATAAAATAATTGCATATTTCTGTACACTGCTGGATAATTCGTGGCCCAGTATTTTGGGTGCGGGCAGTCGTCTTCACATCTCGCAATTGTTACTAAATGTGCATGAAGTAGTACAGTTGTGTTCAAAAATAAAAAGTTTGAACAGATGCTGCTGCTGTTTGATCCAGACGCGATTAAAGCAGACTCATCTGTTTCAGTATGTGATGTGTAACAAGACAGACAGCCAATGTACGTGTAACGTAACAATGAGGCGCGTTTGTGTAACCATTGTTGCAGTGGAAAAGCAATAAGTATTACATATTCTGAGTGTATATTTGTATCCATCATGTAATGCTCGTGCGCCATATTGCCATCCGTGGCCTGTCCGGCTCTAGTTTTCCGCATTATCTCATAAACGATACAATTTCAGAAAAAAAAAGTTACTGATTGTAAAATAAGTGTTTCGATTTTGTCTGAAATGTTTTTCATTCGAGGAAGAATAGAGCGAAATGTGATAAAAAAAATGTATGTTGGTTTTCTTGTCCGATTTTAATGGAACTTGAATTTTCTGACTTTCGTTGACCGTGCATCTCAGTATATTTATCTCAGTATTTAACCAACTTGATGCACAAAATTTGTTTCACAGTAAGTTTTATTTCATGTCTCTACATGTTTCGAGCACATGTGCTCATCATCAGGAGGTCAAAATTGCAGTGCACAACCTCTGGTTTCATCACACCTACAGGTGTGATGAAACCAGAGGTTGTGCACTGCAATTTTGACCTCCTGATGATGAGCACATGTGCTCGAAACATGTAGAGACATGAAATAAAACTTACTGATAAGCAAATTTTGTGCATCAAGTTGGTTAAATACTGAGATAAATTGAACTTTCTGGACAGATTTTCGAAAGCAAAAAACCCTCAAATATAAAATTCCATGAAAATCCGTCCGGTGGGAACCGAGTTGTTCCATGAGGACAGACGGACGGATGGACGGGCAGACATGACGAAACTGACAGTCGCTTTTCTCAGTCTTACGAACGCGCCTAAAACCCTGCCAAACACAATACTTACTGTGTGTATTGATGATTGTTTGCCTGTTTTGTTACAGGTTGCAGTGAAGGTTTATTTACCTAAACACCACTAAACCTGATGGTCTTGTAATGCCGACACAGTGTTTCCTGTCAGGCCGGGACTGAATTTTTGAATGTCAGATAAATGTCAGGTTGCAGAAAATGTGGATGTACTTTAAAGAGCCTTCATAATGCCGGAAGCAAAAAATTGGTTTTAAAACAAACAAAAATCCCTCCATAAACTGTCTGTAATATTTAATGTTGTTGCATTCAAACTCATCGTGTTGTTCGATTTGAGAGGGCACCATCGAGCAGAAGCGGTGGAATGAGTTTTGGAGAACCAACACCAGTACGTATCCTGTGTCTGCTGACGGCGCTGGTGCAGTTTGGTCTAAACCCTCTGTGCCCTGGGTTCTTACTTTCATAGGAGCACATAGAGAGTAATAGAAAGTCAGGGTAATACTACTGCAGTTACAGAGTTCCGACGAATTTCAGCCACATCATATTTTAAAATTTGTAATGGAAACCTTCAATATTATGCGAGTGATCAATTCAAGAAGAGATGGGCGGGGCATGTAACACGTATGCGGGGAGAAGAGAGGCGAATACAGGGTTTTGGTCGGGAAACCCGAAGGACAGAGGCGACTTGGAAGACCCGGGCAAAAATGCGAGAGTAATATTAAAGTGGATTTTCAAGACATGGGGTGGGGGGGCCATGGACTGGATTGATCTGACTCAGGATGGGGACAGGTGACGGCATCTTGTGAATGCGGTAATGAACCTTCGGATTTCATAAAATACAGGGAATTTCATGACTAGCTCTGAACCTCTCAGCGTATCAAGAAGGACTCTACTCATTGATTTTCGTAGAGTTATGGAAACCTTGCAAGACATGACCAAGGTGCAGAGGGGGAGAATAGTATTTAATTGCGTCTCATATAAGGGTGCGTTGCCCTGTACTTTGTTACCGGTAAGTACTACACCTTGGACGAAGTGAAGGTGTGGCTCCACTCATTCTCAACCACACTGGGCTTCAGCATCTGCTGCTTTACTGCTGGTATGGACCTCCCGATACCCGCTGGTTAAAAGACTGGATGAATGTCACAAGTCGGACCCCATCTGGGCGCCTGGATTGTATCCCACAATTCTCTGGTTGTCCGTCCCAACATTCTCAAAAGTCATAGGATGCTAGGCTTTTGACTCATTTCAACTGGTACCGGCTGGGGTCCATTTCCGGCAGTAGTGAGCGCAGTGATGAAGTTTAAGTTGGCATAAAGACGAGGTGTTTGTTATTGATCATGTGGCTTTCGGCTGTGAAGGTGGGTCTCCGTTTCTTTACACCGAAAACAGTTCTTTACGATACCGGACCTTATTGATGAGTAACTTAAATCCAGTGCGACGCGCTCTGTAACATCCATTTTAATATTATCTGGATTGTTCACAAAATTTTGTTTGCGTGAGACTGGAACTTCTTCAGTGGAGCACGGAACGCGAAGTTTCATAATGTCTGGTGGTTCTTGAACGTTGATGAAGTGAAATATTTACGAAGTTACACTCACTTGTGTCTCCAGCTGCTGTCAGCATCTCTAGTTGCCAGTTAGCGCACTGACGGTACTCTCTATCATTAATTGCTTGCGTTCGCAGAAAGAGGTCACAGACCTGCTCCCACACGATGCCACTACCTATCATTATTACTGGTATTTTCAGAGGCTGTACACAGTGAGCTTCATTCATCGGGTAGGCCTACTGACCTACTTTCGGAATGACTGCAAAATGCATTGGCGCATGGTTTCCCCCGTATTATATATCCATACGTATTGAAAGCACCTCCCATGGAGTGAATAATGTCCGGCGTGGGGTTAATATTATGCCAGTTCATGTGCTAACTTCAGCACGTAGTTAGCTGCACACTTGATCTGTTCGTGGTGCGGGAGGTTTTGGCCTACCCCAAGTTTATATTTACTCCGCTGGTTTTAAATAAATTTGTTAGCGAAGCTTCATTGCCATATTTACAAAAGCCCACCTTTCGATGCTGTCCTGAATCATTGCGTTACAGTTCACATTTTGCACCCTATTTGTCTAAGATCCTTTTTAGTAATATCGTCCCACCTGTTCCTAGTTCTTCCAAACAGTTTTCTACCTTGACTTTTTCTGTGTACATTTTGTATTGGTTTCTCACTACCGTCCTGTGCACGTGTTTGTAATGAAGAGTCGACATCCAAAAGTGAAAAATTTCTTCACCATCTTTGAAAGAAGGGAAACTGAAATAAAAAAAAAATCTTTGGGAAGCCTAGTCCTAGATGTGATTAATGTTAACAAGACAGACTTGTGCATATAGCGTAACATAGCGCATTCGCGAAGCCGTTTTTTGCCGTGGATAGCAATCAGTATTGTCCATTCTGAGTGTGTGTGTTTAGCATTAGTTATACAGCATGCAAAGCGCATGCGCCATGTTGTCGTCTGTGGCCTTTCCGTTTCTACATTATTTTTCCACATTCTCCCATAAACGTCACGGTTTCGGAATAAAAGTTATTGCACATGCAGTGTGTGTTTTTGTTTACAACGTTTGCCTGATACATTTCTCATGTTGAGAAGAAATGAGTGAGGTAGCACAGTGGTTAAGGCGCTGTGCTACAAATCGGAAGGTCGCTGGTTCGATTCCAGATGGTGTCATTGGAATTTTTCATTGACGTAATCCTTCCGATCGCACTATGGCTCTGGGGTCGACCCAGCTTCTAACAGAAATGAGTATCAGGAGTATTTCCTGGGGTAAAAATGGACGGTACGTAAGGCTGACAACCTTACCACCATCCTGGGCCATTGTCACGTAATCTGGGAACCTTAACTTCCTGGAACCCTCTGTGCACGTTGGGCCTGTAATGGGACTGATTTGATTCTCATACATTTACATGGGTAATGTAAAGTTTTTTTTTATTATTTATTTATTAGCCATCAGATTGTAGGGGTATAAACAATCTATAATCTAATTTGCTGTCTTGTTCTGTTTACACGGCAGGGTGCCCATCCAGCGATGACACCTCAGTCATGTAGGTCGGAGGTCCAACGTCTTTTTAGCCTTTTATTTCTTTTCGGTTGTGTTAGTGTTTCCACCAGTGGGTTGGGATGGGATACTAGTTTGTTGATGTGTTTGTCAACCGTTATTCTTGTCATGCTTTAATTAAACTTGAATTTTCTCAGACAGAATTTCGAAAATTACTCAGATATCAGAACTCCATGAAAATCCTTCCAGTGGGAGCCGAGTTGTTCCATGCGGACGGACGGACGGACGGACTGACAGACATGACGAAGCTAATAGTCGCTTTCCGTGATTTTGCGAGCACATATAAAAGTGAGTCGTAAGGGTGGAAAGGCGAGTTTGGATTCATGTGGTAGGAAGCAGGAACATATGTCGGGCTGCTGTTAAGGCGGTGATGAATCTCCATGTGCCATGACAGGCGTGGGGATCTTCTTGACTAGGCGAGCGGCTGTTAGCTTCTGATGAAACATGTGGTGTGTCGTCATATCTTATAAACACACTGTTGCATGTATAAACTTGTGATAGGAAAAGTGCTGAATTTTCAATTGTTTCTCATGGTGAAAATAAACCTGATAGAATTCTCAGGGAAACTGGAAACATCAGGCTAGAATACCACATGGCGAAGGAGCGGGCCGTTTTTTTGTAGAACCGACGTAGAATATGCATTGGCGTTGGCTCTGCTTGAAGAGATGCTCGGTCTGTGTGCTTGTAAACTCATGGTATTTGCTGGCAGACACGCAGTTATTTTTCATCCGCCATTTTTTGCCCCTGTCGGTTTTTATAATTCTGTAACAAAACCTGCAATTTTTAATTAGGGTCGTGTTTAGTGTCATCTACTCAGCGTTCCGACCGATATTTGTAATGTTCCACTCAGCAGCTGATACAGGATTTCTTGTGAAGGAAGTGGAGTATTTCCGTGGTTTTTGTTCCTTGTTTGATCGTTGGTATTCAATCCGTACACAACCCTGAGATGAAGTCTTTGTATTTTAATACTCATTGTGGCACGTCTGGGCTAATATTATGATCAAGGTCCGTCAACAATGCAATCGCGTGAATGTGATACAGGTGAATTAGTTTAGTTGTATTTAGGATTTAGATCAGTTCACAGAACGCTTTTAGGTGATAATCGATTTTAAGAGGAACTGAATCCGGTCAGTGCGAGCGGTGGCGCAGTTGGTTGAGGCACTACACAACAATACGGGAGGTTCCGGGTTCGATTCCCGGTAGGGGCCTTGGACATTTTCGGTTGACCTCTTACTGCTGTCCGCATTCAGTAGCCTCTAACAGAAGTGAGTACCAAGGAATTTCCTTGGGGGTGAAGTGCGGCCGGCCTGTATAACTGACTTCTGTCATCCTAGTTGTGCCAAATGTCACAGTAAGGACCGAACACCAACATTCCATCCTCCCTCTGAGTCTTCATGACTTGTTCCGGGAAAGCTTTATCTTTAATTTTATAATGAAGGCGTAAAAATGATGAGCTGTTAAAGTATATGACTTGTGTATAGAAATACAGTGTATTGTGCTTTTGCTAAGTATTTGTGACAGGACTTGATTTGCTATATGACCTACCAGTATTCAGTATTATTATTATTATTATTATTATTAAACGATATAATCGACCGAAGAATAAAAACCAACTAGATGTCACTTATTATTTTATTGTACTTCTTACAGGCTCAACATGTTTCGGGCACTACTATGCCCATCGTCAGGAGCTCGCGACTATGATGTTGATTACAAAATTGGTCGTTTCGTTTTTGGTTTGCTGTAGGTTGGAGGTTAGGTGCGGTTCGGCTGGAGTAGTGTCCGGGCAGCAGGCTAAAGCACGACATATCGGCTGTTAATTACAATAACACCTAGTCGTGCACTATTCTGTGAACATTATTTATTATCTGAAAGAGCTGTAGTCCATTTGAAACATAGCCGAAGTCGGTTTTGACGTCATGAAAGGTATTTTTCTGTCGTTATAAGCGAGTGTTTTCCTAACCAAGGAGTGTAATGTTACGTAATGTTGGCAGTAAGGAAATAATTGATACCGCAGGATATCTGACGCTATGTACGAGGTGTCGCATAAACCTATGGCGTTATAACCGGGTTCGTCTGTATTGTATGAGATGCAGTAATGTTATCTTATGTTTTGTAGGGCATTGTCTGAGTTACATTTGAATCATTTCGTATGTTTTTAACCATATGGAATTACCGTATTCGATATTATATGCTGTCTAAAGTACGTTTGGGTCTGTATGAATGGGCCTGACGTATTAACGTATTAAAAGGGCGCTAGAAGGGGGTGGGTGGTCAACATCACGCCCCGGCCGGTTTTACTATATGAGACTTAATATTTTATGTAGACCGTCGTCATTTGTGGGCCGGGTAGCTCAGTCGGTATAGCGACTGAGCTACGGGCTGGACGGTCCGGGATCGAATCCGGGTGGGGACGAGATTTTCCGCCCCCTCCGGACCGGCCCTGGGGCCCACCCAGCCTCCTGTGAAGTGGGTACCGGGTCTTTCCCGGAGGTAAAGTGCGGCTGGGGCGTCCTGCTGACCACTCACCACCTTCTAGTGCCGCGGTCATGGATGAGTAGAGCTATACCTCTACCCACCTTCTGGGCTAAACCGGGCCTGTAACGGGATCACTTTACCTTTACCGTAATTATTTCTGTACTCATGAGTTTCAGGTAGGACACAGGAAGGGTGAGAGATTCTGAAGTAAATGATACCCCTTGACTGCATTCCATTGCTGTTTCCAGAAAGGCCTGTGTTGATATTGAACTTCACACATTTTCGAAGCACCTAAACTATCGTTCTGTTGCAGCTTTACACAGAATATTTGTGGCGTGCCCTTGGTTGGTAGGTTCTTTTATTTCTAAAATAATGAGACCTGTTTATTGTGGTCCGTTAGTTAATTTAATTGGTGTAGGATCTGAACTTAACTTACATGCAGAATTCCGGAGTAAGCTGCAGATTAATATAAGTTAATCCTACAGCTGGCTGTAGTGCTGTAATATTAACGCCCCCTGTTTCTTTATTTGGCGCTTAATGCATGTGGCAAGGGTGGAAGCTTCAGGAGCCCCTTGGTTCGACACCCTCCACACCTGCCTCAGGCCGTTACGTACCCATACCGTGTCTAGCCGTACTGTGATGACCTTAGCTGGTTGCAAGTGTTTTGGGCTGGTAGACGTAGGGTAGAGGATACTAACGACATTGTCAGTAGATCATACTGCGTAATAAGGAATTGTAGCGTCGGAAGTGAGTAAGAATACGAAATGATGTCGAAGGAAGTGGGCGTGGCCTAATTTGAAGTAGTTTCTCGGCATTTGCTTGAAAGGACGGACGGAAACGACGGATAAACTGCAGGATAAGGTAGAATAGAATAGAATAGAGTAGAATAGAAGTAGAATAAGATAGAATAGAGTAGAATAGAATAGAGTAGAATAGAATAGAATGTGCAGAGTGGGAAGCCTGGAGGTAAAGGTAAAATGCACCCTTGTACAGGCACTGAGGTCTGTACAGGCCGTACGGCACAAAGGGGGAGTAGATGTATAGCTCTACTCTTTCTTGATCACGGCACTAGAAGGGGTGAGGGGTCACCGTCACGCCTCGGCCGCTCTTTACCCCGGGAAAGACCCCGATACCCATTGTACAAGAGGCTGGGTAGGTCCCAGGGCAGGTCTGGACAGGTGCGGAAAATCTCGCCCCCACCGGGATTCGATCCCCGGACCGTCTAGCCCGTAACCAGTCGATATACCGACTACACGGGATTCCTGGATCATTCCGTTATCTCTACCACATCCATGGGCTCGTACATGTGGCCTCAGTAGAGTAGTTTGTGCTTATGTAGGGTGCAATCACACTTGCAGTTCACTGTAGTTGTATTTGTTCATCATTGGTGTAGAAATCCTTCGAATTTCCTTTAAAAGGTTTTGGGCAAACTGGCTTCATAGTTACGCAAACTGTCTGGCTTTTCTGCAAGAAAAGTTTTGCTTCTTACAGCTATTCACTCGGAACAGTAATGAGACTTTCGCACTTTTCCATTTAATGGAATACCGACAAACAGACCAACGCAGCCAGAAAATATTTTGCTTCTTACGGTACTTTGAACTTACTCTGCTTTAGCGTTCCACTCAGAATGTAAAATATATCGCATGTCGATGAATGGGTTTAGTTTCGACTAAGCTCCTTTTGTAGAACTACAGCATTTTAACTGTCAGACGATGAAATTTATCACGTGCATGACAAACTAAAACATGTGATTAAACTATCCTTAAGTGGAGAGAGTGATTTCTTCCAGACAGACAGACAGACACAGAATATATATGTGTGTATGTAGGTAGACACTCAGAGACACACATATAGATAGACAGATAGATAGATGTTAAAATTAATCGATTAAAATGGGCAGGACACGTTATTCGTATGGAGGAACAGAGCCCTACAGGAAGAGTTCTCGTTGCAGTGGTAGAAGGAAGAAGACAGAGGGGCAGGCCGAAACAAAGATGGGAAGATGGTGTGATGGAAGATGCCAGGAAGTTGGGGGAGAGAAATAGGAGGAATGCTGCAAGGAGTAGGGACAGTTGGCAGAAGCTTCTGAAGAAGGCCTTGGCTCAAAAGGGTCTGTTGTGCCAATGATGATGATGATGATGATAATGATAGATAAATGGGTGGGTGGTAGGTAGGTAGGTAGATAGGTAGATTGATTGATTGACAAACATACTCATTCTGTTGTTATTAATTTGTTGTAGGACGCAGGATTAAAATCTAAAACTGAGAACCACACTAATATTCTAATATTTCTACTGCCTACGACGGTTTACGGCTTTGTGGCGATCCTTCGATATTACTGAGAAGTTAGTTTATTTTATCCGCTGACCAAGTCTGCGGTGAATCTCATATCCACAACGTTTAAGGGATTTGTTCCGCTGCCGTCTGAAAGTCATTGGGTGTAATTTTACCGACTCGGTGTTGAAGTGGTTGGCATAAAATTTGACGGTTCGAAATCTATCCCGAACGTCGTAACTGAGTTCTAAAATAAAAATATCCAACTACTAGAGCCCAGCAGTTCCTCAGCTAAATTCGCCCCTTTTTATGGCACAAGAAGTTTCATTACTGTGTTCCCAAGATTCGGCCACTTGTTCCTATCCTGAGCCAGACGAATCCTGTCCGTGCTATCTATCCCATACTGCCTCTCGAAAATCCATTATACTATTAGTGTAAAGTATCCATCAGTAGATGCATGTCTATGCAGACGGGAGTCGAACCAGCTGCCGAAGTAACGACTATTTTTTTGACGGTCGAGAGGCCAAAACGTCAGAGTCGTGCCTATACCTGCCATGAAAGCTTATGGGGGAGGGGAAAGGAGGGATAGATCCACGCATTCTTAACCGCAGCCATTAACGCCCTGAATACTTTAACCCAGTGGTAGCGCCGCCGATTCCCATTGACTAAGAGGTTGGATGGGCCTCAGAGGGGGTCTGGGCTTTACGGTGCTACGAATCAGCCACTGTCACAGATAACTGTAATTAGAGCTATCCCTATACAGGCCTAGAATTTCTAGACAGTCGGTACATGAAGGTGGCAATGTTGACAGCCCAGTGCACCCGGCCGTCTTTACCCCCAGGAGATATCAGGGTTAGTCACTTCTGTCGAAGTGCGACCGCAAGGATTAAGTCAATAAAAAATTCCGATGACTCCATCGTGAATCGAACCCGCTACTTTCAGGCTTGTAGCGCAGTGCCTCAACCTACTTTGCCACCGCGCTCTTTAGTAATTGTGGTTAGCTGTCGAAGTGTTCGATGTTTTCCGAAATATATGGAAAGTAAATTGCTAAGTATCAGTCAACTATTACAAGACGTACCAGGTCCGCCATTCCGAAAACTATAGAAATTTGCATTTGACTTCGACGTGATAGTACAAATATTCGATCTTTTTTTAATTTACGTAATGCCAATTTACAATCTACTCCGTAAGAGGAGCAATAAGTAAATGTGCGAGAAGTGGTAGCATGAAGAGAGAAGTCATCCATCAATGACACTCCGTCCAAAACCCGGAAGTAGGTGATACAGGACAGGTTAATCTTTCGCTGTAATGTGGGATAGATCAGTCGGCCACTGTCTTTTCAATCTTCGTACGATGGTGGGTGGAATGGTCATTGCAGTGATGAGGGCGTTGTGATGGCCTGCCAGCCGTTGGTGGTAGAGGAA
>Ga0131853_10012305_pt1 | contig 15673 bp, 9 predicted proteins | sample TergutLab28metaG_FD_92764 | JGI IMG/M metagenome (GOLD analysis project Ga0131853, IMG submission 92764) | Labiotermes labralis P1 segment gut microbial communities from Petit-Saut dam, French Guiana - Lab288 P1 (version 2) (version 2) | ecosystem: Host-associated > Arthropoda: Insects >...
AAAAAAAAATATCCAAACAAAAAGTTGAAAAAAAACAAAAAAAACATTTTTTTTAAAAAACCCCCCCCCCCCCAAAAAAAAAAAAACTTGTCAATGAAATAATGTGTAAAAGTGTGGTAGATCCAGAGAGGCCACGGTTGACATAAAACGGCATGGATACGATGCGATTTGGTCTCGGAAAACGAAGACAAGAATAGACACACACTTTCAGAATATTTAAAACTTCTTGCTTTTCCACGGCAACAAAGGTGAACGCGCCTCAGTCTGACGTAATACATGCATTGCATTTTTTGCGCTATTTGTTGATGTAGGACTTATCCATTAAAGATTAAACCATTTGCTGTTCTCGGTCAGAAGACTTACGACATTGTAATTTGCCCGTATGGCTCCACTTGATCCATGTGTTCCACTGCCATAAATGCCACCTGTTGTGAACTTAGATCCACGTTGTGATAGTATCAGGAGTGGCATGACTTTGCTTTCGTTTTCTTTGATATATCTTGTAGTAGTAGTAGTATGTGTATACGAACAAAGATGGTAGGAGGGGCGTTCTTCCATCATAATCAAATATCCTTTTTGGTTAATTTTTATCCTGTTTAAATCTGGTAGGAGTGAAGTGGAAAATGAAGAGGATAGGCAACAGTTATAAAACTCTGTGTTCGTGGAGAACCCCCTTGAAAATGCCACAAATGGGGTTATATCCTAGGAGGCGTCTACTTGGAACACCAACATATACAGTGGTGTCAAATGAAAGGGATCTTGAATAAGTATGGTAGAAAGTTGTTGAACTGGTTTAACCTCGCTCAAGTTAGGGATCAGAGGGGATGGACTGATTTGCTGAAGAACTGGTAAGTGTTTGGTGTCTGAGGTGTAGCATGTGAGGATGTAAGTTTTTATTTTGCTTTACACTTCCATTTTGTAATATAATTAATGTCATGCATTAAGTCCGGTATGTCTCGAAGTGACGTACGATTTGAGGTTATACAGCGGTGTTGTTGAGGATTTAGATGTGAGGAGGCTGTGTCATTGGCCACGTCTCAGAAGAGAGATTCCTCTGGGTCCGTATTCATATTAAACGATATTTAATTTACAAATATATAACTGGCAGCAAGTGAACCATTGCAACGGGCGAAAAGGGAGGGGGGGATGGGAATGTGCAGAGTCCTCGATTTTACGTAAATCGTAGTACGTAAGGTAGACACATTCCATATATACAATGACTGTTCTGTTTTTCACACTGAGTGTGATGCTGAGACTCTCATTAAACTGTTACTGTTTGCCAGTCATAATCTGTAGTTTCGCTAGTACTTGATTTGTGTCTGGAAGCTGCCAGTCCACAGAATGGGAAAGTGGGATTGACTCGCTGATTCGATAGCAGAAGAGGGGAGCAAAGGCAACGCAGTTTGTACTGGAGAGCAAGGATCAGTAGGCCACTGGGAGCCCGCGTCGCTGGTTGTGTTGTTAACTCTGTAGATGTATTTAGGAGCGCTGTATACCAGTGAGGGCGAATTAAGTCACGTCAAATCGGGTAACAGGAAAAAAATACTTTTACCTAAGAGTTACGATAAATGGTACATTTTAAATGTTACGAAACGAACACCTTTGCGGATATAAGTTCTATAATTGAGAAGAATTGAAGGAATAATGCCTCCAGTTGCAAGACCAGCTTCTTCGACGTATTGGACTCCGCAATCTAATCGACAACGACGCCTGTCGGATGTACCAACCAGCAACAGAAATTACAGTGCACCAAGAACTGCTGAGGGAGATATATTAAGTAACATATCGACATCAACATCACGCCATTATGTTGATCCATGGGACCTAGAAAATTACGCGTTTATGAGGCGTCATTGTACCACTGACGCTGAAACGGATTATGTTGCCGGATCAACTCCTGCACTGGAATCATCACAATCTGACTTCTATTATGTACCACAGTTTAACCGTCGCTCATGTCCTGACACCGATGATGAAGATGTGACGAAACAATTGTCTTGCTACCTGAACAATCCTTCGTCGCCGGCACAGAGTGGGTCCATAGGACTGGTCAACGGTGTTGAAGAAGAGGACTTCTACAACGAGCGCTTCGAGTTGTCACATAACAGCTGCTGTTCTCCAGGGAATGTTGAAAACAGTGTCTACTGCGTCGACCGGGTCCCACGATCGAAGTACAAACCAACTAGCTGCTTGTATTCTCATACAGGTATGTCTGTGGCCTAGTTTTGGGCACGTAATATTGATATTTGAAAACAGGACCTCTCGAATAAATTGCGGGAGTGCTATCTACTTAATTGCGAGACTAGGTAGGCTGAACTTTCTTTACTGAAGTCTTCTTGGACTGCTTGACCCTCGAAGATGGGACTGATAGGTTGTCCCGAAACGTCGGCGAGACATGTCCATTCTGTCAGGGTAAGAGGAAAGTCATCCACATATCTATACCAGCATGTTGGTCTGTATGTGGCTAGTTGTAGGGCTCTATTCTCAAAATCTTCCATATAAAAATTGGCAATGACCGGAGAGAGCGGCGATCCCATGTCCATTCTGCTCTGCGTAAAATCGCAAAGGAAGCAAATCTCACTTCCTCGAGCTTTTTTTGCGATTAAGAAAGCTCTGGTTCGCGGAGAATTTCTCGGTTAAGGGGTAAATAGCTGGTGTTGGAGGAAGACTTTGTTACCTGTGAGGAATTGAGCGGCGACAGTCGTGTCCCTTTGTCATTATGTACGTTGTATAAGGGCCAGCACTTAAATGGAAACTGAAATATGAGCGATTTACTGTGCGCTTTACCTGCCGAAATGCGACATTGAGTCTTTATGTTTATACCTATCGCAACTTCACCTGTGGTTACCAAATTATGTTCCGCGGAACTTCGACATTGCGCGGATAAATTTCTGTAAAACTAAGATCCATTAAAATAACTAACTCCATGGGAGTCCTTCCTGAGAAGGTAGCGAATCCTCAGCCTATCAAGAAATTCCCTACGTTTCATGGAACTTGAAGGTTCCTTGCTTCATTCACAAGAGCCTACCACCTGTCCCTTTCCCGTAGTTTCATTATGAAGTAAAAATTTGTATTCCACAAAACTACGAAATCGAATGCATGTTGTAATTTGTGTAATGTTATGGGTTACAATTCTGGTCCACGACAAGAAAGGATTTTATTGTACATTATTATTATTGCTGTTGTCATCATAATCATTATAATTAAAATCATCATTAATCAAGTAATTTTTTTAACTCTTTAAACGCCGAGTTAAATCCCATCTGCCATTTGCTGGCATTATTAAGAGCTCACCATATTCTCCACATTAGCAGGATGAGGGTTAATTAGCCATTTCAGCAATTTTACTACAAGGAATAATGTAAGGTACAGTTTCTCAGACAGGTGTGACGAAGATGCTAATAGCATACGGAGTTTTCCTTTTTCTGCGTAATAGGAGGAGATTTTATGTATTCCTTATCGCCACTTTCGCGGTAGTACAGTGGTTAAGGCGCTGTGCTACAAATCGGAAGGTCTCTTGTTCGATTCCAGATGGTGTCATTGGAATTTTTCATTGACATAATCCTTCCGATCGCACTATGGCCCTGGAGTCGACTCAGCCTCTAAAATAAATAGTACTAGGAATATTTCCTGGGGGTAAAAACGGCCGGTACGTAAGGCTGACAACCTTACCACCATTCTGGGTCATTGTTACGTAATATGGGAACCTTAACTTCCTGGAACCCTCTGGGCACCTCGGGCCTGTAATGGGACTGCTTTACCATTTTTTATGTAACTTATCGTCACTTTATCAGTTTTTTTTTATATATAGGATGTCAAAATTATTTTTGGGACTAACGCTATTGCGCTGGCAACCTGTATTTTGGAACATAAACCAGATTTATGTTAGTTCATGTTATGACCGCCAGGAATTAGCAAAAAAAAAAGTTAATTAACCATTTGGCGCCGGAATTATTTTTTTAATTTTAGCACACTCTGTATATAAAATGTGAATAATACAGGAACCAAATACGTTAGAATTATGAAACAAACTGCATTTTGAAGAGAGAGAGAAAAAAAGGAGAGTATATACCGTGTTTAAAATATTCGGTACCTATATTTGTTGAATAAATATATAAAATGAAACTTTAGAGGTTAGCGATGCAGTACGACCACTATAGTTCACATTAGGCGTCAAAAGGTTAATTAACGAAATCATTCTCTTCAACCGTAGGAGCCGCGCGCAGTTGTTGTGTCTTTTTGCCTGTCATTGATCGGATGCCAAGTTTTGTTTCCGTCACTGTATCAGAGACACAGGCTGCTTAAAATTCCATATAAACATGAAGCCATATGGCGTATTTTATTCATGTCGTAGAATGAATGATCTAGAGCAGTGTTTCTCAAACTCTGTGAGACCGCGGCCCGGTAAATTCTTTTTTCACAAGACGAGGGCCCGGTCCCAACATATTTACTCGTAAATACCTTCCCATTTTTTAAGTTCATATAGTAAACTAACATAAGTATTAATAATTAATTATGGCATAATCATAAAAAGTATTAGTACGTTTATGTATACGGTGTGGCATGTTGACAAATATAAAATTGCATTTAAATTAGTTATCGATCACTGGACTAATGAAATCTTGTAGCGTATTGTAGTTTCCTCAGGCCACCATCTGGGTCTAAGTTTTTCGACACATTCACGAATATTATTCTCCTCAGAATATTTCCACTATAAAACATGTATTCATGAAAATTGCTTAGAAAACTAAAATGACAAATTCCAGGAGAACCTCTCGCGGCCCGGTATAATTGATGCCGCGGCCCGGTGGTTGAGAAACACTGGTCTAGAGGCACAGAGAGGGACCGAAGGACCTACAATCTATCCGAACGACAGTGCGGAAGTTAACTACCCGAAATTCGGAAACGGTTGCAGAATTTCTTGAAATGTCTGTAGAGACCATCGAATGACCCTAAAGTTGAGTGAGGATCAACAGCACATTTACTGGAGACGATTTCTCAGACTAATATGTACATTGAATTTGTTGAGCATGAAGTATATGTACTATTTCAAGAAAAAAACATTTGCTGTTTCGCCAGGACCAGTCAATTAATGCTGCTATGCGAAACAACATTTGTTTACTACAAGCATTGTACGGCACACTTAACGCAATTTACGAGCAAAATTGGAAGTTCCGAATGTTAAAGCAAATAGTACTATAGTAACCACTGTGCTTTAGAGTATAACTGATTGGTTGATTGAATATTACTATTTTTCTGGAGACGTGTGTGTGTGTGTGTGTGTGTGTGCCTGTGTCCAGTGCCGACGATCGTGGAATTCAGGGACAAATTCAGATTTCAAACAACCTAACCACTAAAGCTTCATTACATCCACCATCACCATTTTCAAACCTGCTTCATTTGCTGCTCATTCGCTCCCTTTGTAATGTTTATCCTGATCGTGATCATCATCGTCATCATCACCATCATTGGCTCGACAGCCCCTAATGGGCCCTGGCCTTCTTCAGAAGCTTTGCCCATTCATCCCTGTCGAGGGCGACCTTCTTCCATTTCTTGATCTCTAATGTTCTCATATCTTGTTCAACTTCCCATCACAATTTCGGTCTTCCAAATCTTCTTACTCCATCCGGTTTGGTGTTGAATATTTTTTAAAGAATTCTATCATTATTCATACGCATCAAGTGCCCAGCCCGTGCTAATCTATTGACTTCGATGTAATTAGCAATGTTTGATTCATTAAATGCTTCATGTAGTTTATAGTTGTGTCTTTTTCGCCATGTTTCCTTCTCTTGTTTCGCTCCAAAGATACATCGAAGCACCTTTCTTTCGAACAGACCTAACCGCCGTTCATTTTTTTAGATAGAGGCCATGTTCCGGAGGCATGTGTAAGTACAGGTCTCATGAGTATTTTATACATAAATATTTTAGTGTTTTTTTTTTGAGGTCAAGTGGGACCTCAAATTCTTTCTCAGTCCGTGGAAACACCTGTTTGCGGCTAGGATAAGTTTTTGGATGTCTGCATTGATGTCACTTTTACAATTAACGTCTGACCCTAAGTAAGCGAAACTATGAACAACTTGAAATTTGTATGGTCCAACATTAATATAGCGAGGATAACCTGCATGGCTCTTCTTAGTTACTGGCATATATTTGGTTTTTTCTTGTTTAATGAACAGATTCATGCTCTTAGCTGCTTTTTCTAAACTTGTGAATGCCTCAATCATAGCTGAGTTCTTCCACTTATGTCAATATCGTCAGCATATGCTAAAATTTGAACAGACTTATAAAAGATGGTACCTCTTATATTTACAGCAGCATCTCTGATAACTATATGCTATATTAAACAGTAAACAAGCCAATGTATCCCCCTGTCGAACTCCATCTTAAACGTTAATGGGTTCCCATAGTCTGTTCTGTATCTTAACACGACACTGAGGGTTATTCATCGTGGCCTTGGCTAAGGCAATCAGTTTTCGTGACATATTCATCTCTTCCATGCCTGCATAAAGGCCACGTCTATTTGTGCTGCCATATGCCGCCTTAAAATCAATAAAGAGGTGGTGTTTGTCCTTTCCATGTTCACCACATTTTTCAAATATTTGACGTACAATGAAGATCTGGTCTACTGTGGACCGTTCCCTGCGATAACCACGTTGGTAATCGCCAATGGTTGTCCCTACATGGGGCATAAGCCTATTAAACAAGATGATGGAGAAGATCTTATAAGCAACAAATAGGCTTATTCCTCTACATTTGAGCATATTGTCACGTCTCCTTTCTTGTGTATAGGACATTATCCTGATCATCATTACCATAATATGCTACAACACCATCAGCATGCCCCTTCTCTTCACCTTCTCCCCTCAGGTACAAAGTTTCCGACATATAGTTCTGATAACAGTGAACTTTCTAGGCCTCGAGGGAACGCGTTGCAAGAGGAAGTGGCCAATCCACTGCCACTCTTTTAAATAACAAAACCTATTCGAATATATGTGATCCGAGCTGGATTCAAACCCGTGACTGCAGCATAAATGACGCGCGGGACACTTCTTTTAAATCGCTGTATTGTGGAGTCGAACATAAACACAAGGATTATTAATTAATTATGCGCGAAGTGTTGTATTATCTAATAATTACATATATGATGACAAAACGGAACTTAGATTTAATACAGGGACTAGTTAGGATCTGAATTAGCAGGAGTGAAATACATTTGCTTCTGATTAAGCAACATTTCAGTAAGTCGCAAACTATGTAACTCTTGAAGTATAATTAGAAGCACTTCTAGGGTGTAGGAATGGGGGAGGGAAGAACGGATATTGTGACGTCATTAACACTAATGTCCGTAAAGAAAAATGTGTTTCAGTTCAGCACGAAATCGCAGGTACCACTTTTCTCACGGTTCGTGTCCCGAGTATTAATTGGACGTGTTGCAGCAGACAGCATTTGCCTCACATTTCGTCAGCAGCTATAATACTATCTCGGTCACAATAGCGGTCCATCCTCCGGACGATGGTGACCTAGTCTGCAGTTGCGTGCCTCATTTTCTAAGCCTTCTGACTGTAACTTCACGTCGTATTTTCACCCACATCCGCCAGCAGAACTCGCAGTGACCTCGCAGTAAATAATGTGCATCTTCCTTTGTTTTCCTCAAATTTTATCCGCTCTTTTTTTTTGGTAACACTGAGGACATATTTTTTAAGAACAATAGAGTAGAAACTTTTCAACCAGAATGAACAGGTACTCATTTTGTTTCTTCCGGCAGAAAAAAAGCATTTCGTCGTCATTTAGTTACCTACAATGACAGTAATTTTTAGTTGCCTTATCTAATAACCACAAGATGATTCTGTATATACTAAGCTGTAGACATACCTGAATTACGAAAGAATAAAATTGTTGAATGGTTGTCGAAAAATCTAAAGACTAAAACATGAAAAAAGAACTGTAATTCTGTATGGGTGTAAAACGTGGTGTCTAGCAGTAACAGAAGAAAAAGGGCTGAGGATAATAGTGAGGTGGGGGGAGGGGTGTTTTGGAGAAGACGCTTTGCGTGGACCGTATAAGGGGAGGAATGATTAACAGTTTGCGTTAGGAATGTCCGTCTGAAATGAAGCAGTCGTCTTGGCTCTTTATGTTAGATCTCCTGGAAATGTAGAGGATATGCAGAGATCTCCAATCTGTTGGGCCCCTGCAGCGTACGATGGGTTATTTACACTGTTGGACCCTCAGAAGTTATGAAGAGATCCTTACTTTCTTGAATGCATAGAGAATATGAAAAGATACTTACGTTGTTGATATGAAGAACTGCCTACGCTCTTTGCCCCCTACAGGATATGAAGAACTCCATATGCTCTTGGCCCCCTACAGGAGTTGAAGAACTCCATACGCTCTTGGCTCCCTACAGATATGAAGAACTCCATACACTCTTGTCCCACTACAGGATACGAAGAAATCCGTATGCTGTTAGGCCCCTAAAGTATTTGAAGGGACCCAACCGATACTGAGACGCTGACGGATTTGCTGAGATCGTACGTTGTTGGGCCCCTAGAAAATATGCGTTGTTGGAGTTCTAGAGGATGTGAAGAGATCCCTGCGGTGTTGGGGTTCTTAAGGATACGATAGGATAAACTCAGCTGCTCTGATGCCCTGGAGCACCTGTGCCGAGAGGCCCAAAAATTGAAGTTTCTTCGTATCTCTTGCACTTGAAGACGGGGGCAAAAACCGTTTGCCGAAACGTCGCGGTTTTGATTGATAGCTACCCGTCCGTTCACCTATATCCAGTCATTTGTCACAAGGCGGTACTGCCAAGGTAAACTTAAAGCAACTCCTGTACAGGCATGGACAGGCACAGAGGTTTCCAGTAGGCTGGGGCTACCAGATTCCCAGACAAGCGGTGGTAAGGTTGTCAGCCCTACGCATCGGCCGCCTTTATCCCCCAGGAAATATTTGTGTCATAGGCTGAGTTGATCCCAGGACCATAGTGAGGCCGGAAGAATGATGCCAATGAAAAATTCCAATAACACCATCGGGAATCGAACCCGCGACCTCCCGGCTTGTAGCGCAGTGTCTCCACCAACTGCGTCACGGCCTGCTCAGATCACTGCCAAGAGGATATCGTAATGCACACATCTTCTTTCTGTTGGCTTGGAACATGAAGAAAATAGTGCGACAATGGAGGGTATCACAGGGATGTTGCCAAAGATGCACGTCTTCTGGGATGTGACGTCCTGTCGACTGGTAAATAGTTACCGACGCTTCGAAGGATCGTTATGCCTCCATCTTCAGGGTTGACTTGACTTGAATCTTCAGAAGTTACGGTGTGCGTAATGTGACCACCTCCGTGAGACGAAGCACAGAGCACGGCGTATTCTGCGAACCTGTACCGCAGCAACATGCCCCAACACTCATTCGCCATCGGACTCCAGATAGCTCTCGCGGTATGGTGACTGTCCTACGGGCTAGGGTTCGATTCCCGCCAGACATAGGACATTTTCTTCTCCACAGCTTCCAGATACAGCGTGGGAATCACTCAACTTTCTAGTACAGGGCTGGTCAACTTCAAACTACAGAGGGGCCGCACTTCTGTATGCACACATTGAGAGGGGTGAGGTGAATTGGAGTCGCTAAAAGGCTGTTATTTACAAACAAAAAATTACGATGACAGTAAGGTTGAATGACAAGGTAGCAGGTCGTACTGAATTCAGCAAGACTCAGAGAATGGTTGGTTCACCGTTGACTGTCTTAAGGGATGAGTCACAGTTCTTAAACATTGTCTGTGCCAACTAGGGGACCAAGGTGGCACAATGGTTAAGGTACTGTGCTACAAATCGGAAGGACGCTGTTTCGATCTCAGCTGGTGTCAAATTTTCATTGACATAAAATCATTCCGATCGCACTTTGCCCCTGTGGTCGACTCAGGCTCTAACAGAAATGAGTACCAGGAGCATTTGCTGCGGGTAAAGACGGCCGGTGTGTAAGGCTGACAACCTTACCACCATCCTGTGCCGTTGTCATGAAATCTGGGAACCTTAACTTCCTGGAACTCTTTGGGCCACTCCAGGCCTGTAATGGGATTGCTCTTATCTGTGCCAACTAACGTTCTGTAGACCTGTTATATTACGTTTGTTATACTGTATTACTCAAAGTACTGAGGTGACTGAAAGGCGCTTGTTGGTCAGCTCCTGTTGTAGCCAGTGAGTACTGTATGTTCCCTTCCCGGGGGTAAATCTGCCGAGGCGTGCAGCTGATTACTACTCCCATCTGTTACCGAAACAAAGCGTGCATGAAGTTAATTTGCACTCCTCACACATAATGAATAATGAGGTGGCTTAATTAAACATGGGGACAACTTCAACTTCAGGAACGGCAACTGCACGGCTGACGTCAAATGGTCAGGCGCCAAGCACGGAGGTGCAGATCCATGTTTTTATGGCTCCCGTGTGGCCACGTTGGTGGGTGCCCACGTTTCGGAGTATGTATTGTCTTCGTTACGTACGTCATGCAAAAGGAGGCAGAATGTTGCCCCGAAAAGCTGGCATCCACCTACGAGAATACACCACTTCATAAATAAGAAGATCACATCTGGTAGTTTTCCACAGTCAACCACCACAAGTAAACCACGTCCCCCCCCCCCTCCCAAACTACGCTGCCTATATCGTATGGGCACCACAACGTACGAGTCTAAAGTATGCTAAATTTTGCCATGCCAAACGCCAGTCAGCAAGTCAGTTACGTTACCTGTATCCTTCTATCTTGCCTCATCAGGAAGTACAGTTCGGGTACCACATAAAGCAGCACGGGAGGATATTGCGATAGACACATCGCTGAGGTTCGTACAGCTGTCAGGCAGTTTCGTGTGTCGTGTGGTTTGCGTAGCATTACTTCAGTGTGCAGCAGGCCAATAACAACCTTAACCCACACGGACAGGGTTAATTAATTTCTTATTTTTATAGAAAAATTACTATTTATTTTGGGCGAATCTCGACGTGCTGATCCCGGTGGCCGTGAGTTGTACGGCGTGGGTCTGCGGCCGCCCACTTGCTGCGACTGCGGGTTCTAATCCCGCCGAAGGCATGGAGGTCTGTCTCATGTGATTTATGTGTGTTGTCAGGTAGACGCCTCTGCGTCGGACCGATCCTTATTCCAGAGGAGTACTGCCGAGTGTGGTGTGTCTGAGTGTGATCGTGAAGCTCCTTAAGGGGAGGACATGACCCGGCATCAGGTCGTAGCGCCACAAAAAAAAAAGATGTTTTTGCTATTCCTATGAACATGAATCCCTTATTTTTGTTATTCATCAGAAATCATCATAAGAAACTATAAAGGTAAAGCTAAAGTGATCCCGTTACAGGCCCGGTGTGGCCCAGAGGGTGGGTAGAGGTATAGCTCTACTCTTCCATGACCGCGGCACTAGAAGGGGATGAGTGGTCAGCAGCACGCCCCAGCCGCACTTTACCCCCGGGAAAGACCCGGTACCCATCTTACAGGAAGCTGGGTGGGCCCCAAGGCCGGTCTGGACGGGCGGAAAATCTCGTCCCCACCGGGATTCGATCCCGGACCGTCCAGCCCGTAGTCAGTCGCTATATGATCTCTGGTCGCTTTACCGAATGAGCTACCCGGCCGACCATAAGAAACTATATATTGGTGAATTCCTCTTCTGAATCAATATTTCAGGTTTCGTTATTCCGTCAGACATAAAAGTTTATTGCTGAAGTGGACTGTTTTAGAAAGATAGCATGGGAATGAAGCAGTTGCATTTAAACGTAGGATACGGCTGTTCATCACCAGCAGAATGTTGTGTGGGACAGTACAGCAGCGCATGCAGTTAGAAGTGACACTTGCTGTCTCATAAACACCGTGATCAAGCAGCAAAACAGAAAATAACTTCTACTAATGACCTGTTGTCCCAGATGTGCAACACAACGAAACAGGTAGTTTTGTCTTTTCAAATGGTATAACTCTTACCTGTATTGCGGGGTGCAGCAATTTGTTGCGCCACAGGCGGCGTCTTCGCGCGCCACCATTCAGCGCCTTTTAGAGTTCAGTGCCGCCCTTAACCTCGGTGTCACTATTTGCCCACATGATACACTCTCAGTGCCGTATATCCAACCAGACACTTGCAATTTCCCAATATATGTAATTCCCGACTTTCCCAATTCATTGTGAATTAACACTAGTTTACTGTGCTTTTGATTTTGTTCTTTTGGCCCTTCTTTTACATGGAGGTCAGTTAGATATTGCAGCCGCAAGAGCTATCAAAATTATATTTAAAAACTCAGACCTTATCTCATAAAAAAAACACACTGCCTCTATAGCGACTGTCTACTGGCTGGACGGTCCGGCATCGAATCCCGGTGGGGACGAGATTTTCCGCCCGTCCAGACCGGTCCTGGGGTCCACCCAGCCTCCTGTAAAATTGGTAACGGGTCTTTCCCGGGGGTAAAGTGCTGCCGGGGCGTGCAGCTGACCACTCACCCCCTTCTAGTGCCCCGGTCACGGAAGAGTAGAGCTATACCTCTAACCACCCTCTGGGCCACACCGGGCCTGTAACGGGATCACTTTACGTTTTAACTTTACCTCATAGAAAACACACTGCCTCTACGTTACAAGGATTCACCTGTCAGTTCTGCCTGTGTGCTTCAGTCTCCGTTCGTTCCGACAGTCTTATGAAACGCATAGCGACATTGCGTGGAGCATTGTGTGTGGAATTTTGGTTGTTAAAGCAGTGACTACTGTGTTTCAAAGGGGAAATTCCATGTTTCGTTGCCCACTCATAGACCCTAATGACAACCTACGCATACGTTTTGGTCCATTGCAGATATTTTGTGATCTGTCACCTCGAGCTACATAGAGTTTTTGCACCTATTCAGAGGCCACGTGGAATTTATTGACGCAGGGCTCAATACTTTTAAGGGTAGAGATTCCTTCGTTAAAAATGACCCACTGCCTGTGAGTCCTTCCCAGTTGTCGGACTCCAGTGGACGCTTGCTCCAGGGGCTCTGTCACAGACACGGACTGCGGACTGTTTATGTCATGGACTGTGCTAAAGCTTCGAGACAAAATTCGACAGGCAACTGTGTTGATACGCCAGAGAAATAATTACGAAATTGAGGTGTACTAACTTAATTCAAACTCATGTGTTAACATAGAAAGCTCTGAATTTGGCTTGTAATATATGTAGACATATACATCGCTGACGGATTGATCTTTCTACTGGAAATATGATCTCTTTGCTGAGATGCAGGAACTGAGATTTAAAATGTTATAGAGACGAGTTTCATACTGCAAAAGCCATAAAGCTGATAACTGAAGAATAAAAACCAACTAGATGCCACATATTATTTTATTGTACTTTCTATAGGCTCAACATGTTTCAGGCACTACTACGCCCATCATCAGGAGCTCGTGACTATAATGTTGATTACCACATTGGTCGTCTCGTTCTTGGTTTGCTGTAGGTTGGAGATTAGGTGCGGTTGGGCTGGAGTAGTGTCTGGGCTGTAGGCTATAGCACGACTCGTGCTTTAGCCTGAAACCTGGTCAGTACTCCAGCCTAACTGCACCTAACCTCCAACATACAGAAAACCAAGAAAGAAACGACCAATGTGGTAATCAACATTATAGTCATGAGCTCCTGATGATGGGCATAGTAGTGCCTGAAACATGTTGAGCTTGTAAGAAGTACAATAAAATAATAAGTGGCATCTAATTTGTTGTTATTCTTCTGTTACCACAATGATGCACGGCCCAACAAACATCAAAGCCATAAAGCGGATTCGTCATTCGAACAGCCGCCAACATTTACGTCCATATCTGGAGATACAATATTTATTCAAAGGCAAAGTTGTCCCTGTGCACACAATGAAGGCATATAGGGGTGCTAGACGTTTACCTCAACACCTTCCTAACCTCGGCACTAGATGGAGGTTAGTGGTTAACTTCACGTCCCGGCTAACTTACCCCCTTCCTGAGAAAGAACTTCCAGTAATTAGTGGATAAGATGATAAGTGCCCCCCCCCCCTCCAGGCTGGCGTGGACGTTTAGCAGAACAGAAATGTTGCCCCTGTTGGGAATTGAACCCCGTTTCCTTTAAGCGAGTCTCTATGCTGAGCTGTCTTCTTAGGAACACACATTAAACTCCATACCTGTCGGTGACTATGGGCCGTGTAGCTCAGTCGGTATAGCGACTTACTATGGGCTGGACGGTCCGGGATCGAATCCCGGCGGGGACGAAATTTTCCGCCCGTCCAGACCGGCCCTGGGGCCCACCCAGACCCCTGTCAAATGGGTACCAGGTCTTTCCCGGGGGTAAAGTGCGGCCGGGGCATGCTGCTGACCACTCACCCCCTTCTAGTGCCGCGGTCACGGAAGAGTAGAGCTATACCTCTACCCACCCTCTGGGCCACACCGGGCCTGTAACGGGATCACTTTACCTTTACCTGTGGGTGACTTCTACAAGGTTAGTAGTAGGAAACGGGGAACAGAGAAGCAAATAGTAGTAACCAATTTCATGTTTTGTAAAATAACCACTGCCACCGGGTAACAACCCAATTGCAGTAAATAAATATATTATTATTATTATAAAATCCAAATCGCATTTTTGGGTTCGTTAGATTTAACCCTCACACTCTTTGCATAAGAGGTTTGCTTCATGACGTCATGAGGACGGCGCCGGGTATGCACGAGATTATTTTGAAAGCGTCAAGCCGGTGGCTCTCTTATGTTTTTCTTATACGCAATGTACATGTCCCCCCCCCCCATGTAGGTTGAGTGGTTTCTGTTTTGGCTGAGTGTCTTGAAACATAAACACGAATGCAAAAACGTAGCACAGGGATGGATGCCGTGTATGTTCACTATTTACATCAGAAATTACTTAGCAGTAAGGAGAATCTTCAGCTGACCTCGCTGCTCAAGTACCGTTTGGTGGTCTTCACGAAAAAGGCCAAGGATTGAATGCAGGGAGATTTTCGCAGACAATTATTCCAGTCTTATCTTGTGCTTGGCTTGAAAACCACACAAACTTGGCTCCTTAGTTATTTCAGCTGCAGCATAACGTTGTGTACCAAAACAACAGAATGTATTTCTTCAGGCAAACAGCAACTTAGAATAATGCACTATATTAAAGGGTTACATGTCCGGGTTTTGCTGCTATCATCAGACTGCAGCTGGAAACATATTACCTATATAAATGACATGTAACGTTTTATGCGAAGGGTCCGTCCAAATGTACCTGGAGGTAGAAATTTTATGTACAAATAAAAATTAGCATAAAATATACAAATTACTGACGTCGTTTTAAGCCAATTTAAACGCACAAGCATATCGGTAGAGTTTTAAATGCTACCCCATTTCAGGGCCACGTGTGTAGCAATGACATTTGTCACGCGGCACGAGTACCCACGACAGGACCAGAGTTAGCACTGGTCCACCACGAAAGTTTTAAATCATTGTTACTTCGCTCTTTGTGCCCAGATTTTTGAGGGAAAGTCTGAAGACGTCAGATCTTTCACAAGGACTTTGTCCTTTGTCACTAATACTCAAACAAATTTATTACATTGAACCGTCTTTACACAACATACAAATAACAGTTGCAAATCTACAACTGGTTAATTAAGCAACATGTTTCGGTCTTGTTCGACCATCATCAGGCTTACAAAAGATGGTGTTAATTAAGGTA
>Ga0131853_10012306_pt1 | contig 15673 bp, 11 predicted proteins | sample TergutLab28metaG_FD_92764 | JGI IMG/M metagenome (GOLD analysis project Ga0131853, IMG submission 92764) | Labiotermes labralis P1 segment gut microbial communities from Petit-Saut dam, French Guiana - Lab288 P1 (version 2) (version 2) | ecosystem: Host-associated > Arthropoda: Insects >...
ACAAAAAAAAAAAAATATTTTTTTTTACAAAAAAAAAAAAATAAAAAAAAAAAAAAAAAATTTTTTAAAATAAAATTTTTTTTAAAAAATATTTTTTTTTTTTTTGGGGGGGGGGGGGGATTATCAGACTCTATCTGAATATAAGAAGGATTAACATTAAACAGCTAAACACCTAAACAGTACGCTCCCTTCTAATATTTAGTCAAATTCACAGAAAGTTTGTGATAATAAACATGTCACCTAGTGTCAATGGGATATATCTCAGAAATGACCATCAATTGATACCTATATCATAACACAAACACAAAGAGAAAGAATTAATTGGGAGGGAGTGGCAAGATTCCTGAATAAAAAAAAAAATTGTCTACATGAGTCACTACTTCTACACTGCATCATGATTCTAACAATCTTCTTTTGCAACCTGAAAATCCTTACACTGTCTCTGGAGTGCCCTCAGAACAATAAACCATAGGCCATTACAGAGTCACAGTTGAAACAGTAAATCATTTTCAGAGTATTTATTGATACATATGGTTTCACTGACCACGTAGCAAAACAAGCTGAGCTTAGTTTAGACTTAATACATTCATTGTGTGTTTTTCAAACAGTATTACTAATAAATAGCCCAAGAAATATTTTTTGTAATAGCTGTACAAATTTATCTTCATACATAATTCGGTATGTCAGAAATACACGTACTTTTGTTAGTAAATTGAATGAAATAAGTTTTGTCAAAATTCAAGATAAGCAAATTAGGTTTGAACCACTTATTAAGTTGTCCAAAAACTACATCACTTTGAAACTGAATATTATTTGGGTTTGTAATTAACATTCTGGTATTGTCAGCAAAGCAAAAGGGAATAGCTTTGTGCTGTATGGCCTTAGGTGCGTCACTGATGTATACTATAAATAACAATGGGCCCAAAACTGAACCCTGCAGCACCCCATATTTTATTTTGATCCATTTTGAGACTGTGTTAGAATTAAGATACAAGTTAACGATTTAAACTTTTTGATATCTATTCCAAAGATAAGATTTAAGTAATAATTTAGCCTTACCACTAATTACATAATTAGGTATTCCATAATAGGCCATTGTTTCATTATTTTAAGCATTTAAAATTTCATTTGTTAATTTAAAAATGGCATCTTCAGTTGGTACGCCTTTTCTGAAACCAATCTGATTTCCCATTAGCAATTTATTATCATAAAAATGTTCAGTTAGTCTCATATACAAAGTTTTTTTCAAAAACATTCAAGAAAGAGTCAATGATATATGTCTATAATCTGTTGGATTCATTCTATCTCCTTCCTTGTACATAGGTTTCATAATTGAGAGCTTCAAACTATCAGGAAAAATTACACACAAGATAAGAATTATTACAGATATAAGATACAGATATGGGCTGGCAGTAAAAGTTTACCCCATTGCATAACATAACAACCCACGATATGGCTAAAATTGTGGAAGTCTTTGAGCCTAAGACACGCCAAGTACCTACAGATGAGGTCAACTAAAATTACATGTGGTAGTTGATTGGCCAATTAGTGCCGGTTTTAAAGGTGCCAAAGAGTACAAGAAGTTTCTTGAATGGGCAAAGCATTTGAATAATTACCAAACAAATATTTTAAGATGTATCTTTCCAGCACTTGTATTGCCACCCGATTCGTTATCAAACTAAACTTTACGAGGAGCGGGTGAACAGTTTCAGCATATATAGTGAGGAAGAGCAGGAATTTTTACAGTGTTATCGTTGGTTACGTCAGTGGCCGGAATTCTTTAAACCTAAAGAACTGTTCTCTACAACGGAAGACAATCAGACCAGTAAAGAAGCTTAAAATATGTTTGAAAGCTTTGATATTGAAGATGAGAAAATACGCCGCACAAATGCCAGTGCATTTTACAGTCACTGATTCCCTACGTGAAACGGTCACTTCAACTGTTCCCTCAGATAAAAGAGAACACAAAATGTGCTGTGTCATCTGATGAGGTTAGAAACAGTGTTTATCAGTTTGAAACAAGGCGTTTTATCAAAAGGATTAGCCAAAGCCCAAAGGAATTTAACTCCGATGCTTTGGGTTTTAGAGAATTTCTAGAAAGTGAGCAAAAAATGGTTTTGCATCCCCAAATGTTTAAAGGAGATGAATGGATTGGGCTAATCAAGGTACATTAGGTTCTTGAAACAATCGGCTGTCGCACTGAAGATCACTATACCAGACTGAAGTTAGAGTGCTTGTTAACGGTGAATCAGTTGATGGATTTAAGTAAGCTGATGCACTCAATTGTAACACCATATTTATTACTGATAGCCAGCGAGGACAATAAACTTTTGGACGAAGAAACGAAAGACATAATCTGAACACACTTTGACACAATGAAACAGAAACCAAATACTAAAATCATATTCTTCACTACCTCAGGAGGCAGCACTGCTGCTATCCTGCATCATCTAAGCAGGAAGCAGGAGTATGTTCGGGAAAGGGTTTGTAAATAGAAATGTACAGTTAACTCGGTACGATTTAACCACAATTTCATGAAACTACTAAAAAAATCATTCAAATTTCAAGGTGTCGGAATTGCTGATAAAGCAGGGATGGGTAAAACCACTGTACTGACACATTTGTCTATGGAAATCAAACAGAAGTTCCCAAACAAATGGGTGGTGAGAATTGATTTAAATGACCATACAGATGTAATAAAGGCACTGAGACAAAGAACGATCGATAATACAAAGTCGGTAGATTTCGTGTTGAAAAAACTGCCAAAACTTTAAATGTGGTTGAGAGATGAAATTATTTGAAGTGTTGTGAACAATAGCAGAAGGTAAAGATAGTAATAATGCTGGACGGTTTTGATGAAATCAGTCCATTCTACAATGAGACTGTCATAGATTTACTGCAAGGTCTAAGGTTGAAGGTGGTGGAACAGCTGTGGGTCACCATCCGACCACATCCGAGAGAGGAATTGGAAGATAATCTACAACAGCTACCCTACACACTAGAACCTTTTTCTGTAGAAGATCAAGCTGAACTCTGAATAAAATTTTGGAGTCTAAAAGATTGGTTTACTGAGATGAACAGTAAGGAGAAAGAGGAAAGTAAAATGGAGTTAGAAATTTACACTAAAAAATTAATTACGAAGACAGGCCATTCAATTAGTGACAAAGGCAGAGAGTTCACTGGCAACCCACTACAATCATCCATGTTGGCTGAGGATTTTGATGAAAAAAATTAAGACATTCTGTCACTCAGTTGAATCCATGCCTTAGTTAGGGTTCAAGCTAGTTCTGATTGCATAGTAGTTTCTTTTCACATAATTAGCATTAAATGAATTTTTCCCCAAATAACAACAATGCTCCTTGTAAATGACGTACAGTACATTTAACATCCATCACAGTAATTATTTATTCCATGCATGTAACAGACCTCTGATGAAACATTACCTTACTCTTATTCTATCAACCAGCACTCTTTCCCTTACTAGCAACTTCACACAGTGTACTGCTGGTCCTGTCATTGCTCCACTCTCTAACTCCGACTGCAATCTATACAGAGCGGTCTGTAAATATATTAACATACAGAGGTTTATAAATGATCTGTACAATGCCATTATCAATTCTAAATAACGCATATGGTTACACACAATGTGATATCAAATCAACACACACTTTATCACAACCAACAATAACCGTGTACAACGTGTATCTGTGCTAAAGAGCATTACAAGTTAATTTTAACTGCATACTGTTTACAGCCCGCTGACAGCCAACATTCACACTGCTGTTGCTGACCCACTGACTGACTGGTGTTCACTACACAAACAGCACAACATCTGTGTAGCCATCACGTGAGCGCAAACTGTTTGGAATGCTCTGATTTAAGCAAGACATGCTGCATTAATTCAGGTGAGGTAACTGGAGGTTTATCACATTCTTGCAACATTTTTATCAGGAAATTTCAGATTATCTCTCTGGGAAATACAATGAGGATGTCTTCATTTCTGATGTCACCCCCCTGCTAATGATTTGCCAGCTCCAAATATTCATTGGCCATTCAGGTATCTACCGTCTTACTATCGGCTAAACAGTGGCACCTCGTACGACCATTATTAATGTGTGTTTTGCGCTTCAGTAACTGAGGAAAAGACAGGGTGGTTGTAAATTCTCAATCACTCTTGAATATGAGAGGCCAGTTGTTTGGAAATTCAGCATGCAAGATTGATATAGCACCAGCTTGTGTCTTACACATTCAAACTGCCTGCCTCGGCAGCTGTTCATTAAAAAAACCGCGTCTGCTCACTTGATAGCAACACAATATCTAGTACCGTCTGCTGGGCTGAGGGAAGGCCACTTCTTTCAGTCGTGTTGTGGCTGTCAGCAGTGCTGCATTACAGCTGTACAGTAATCAGCTTTAGACTGAAAGGAGGGCTGGACAAAGCCACCACCTAAGCCAACTTACAGCGGGGAAGGTGTAAAATTTTGGAAGGAATACAACTGACCATTTGAATCCATTTATAATGACCGCAGCAGTCAGTAGTGTGGCTTACGATTGTACTGCAAAAGTGCTGTGTGTGATGATACAGATCACACACTAACCCTGTTAAAGTCTGTTCTATTTCAGTCCCCCTACCCAAGATATAGACATCACCCAGACAGTGCTGGGTCGGTCTGGGGTCGCTTGCTGGTTGGGGTAGTAGGTTCAAATCCCGCCTGGCCATGGTGTCTGTCTCTTGTGAATGTTGAATTTTGTGAGTTAAAGGTCTCTGGGCAGGGACGATCAATCGTCCGGAGAAGTCATATCCAGTGTGGTGTGATCGTGAAGCCTCAAGAGGTGGCACCAGCCCACCGTGGGGTGTTCCACCGTGGCAAAAAAATTTCATGAACACTTTTTAGTTATTTCGATAATGTACGAATTTCTGAATCCTCTACATACTCTTTGACAGAACCTAATATGTTTTTCCCGCCGTTACCCGTGGCAGGACGGAGCAAATTCAGAGCTTTGTTTCCCTTCTTTAGACAACTCATCCAATGCACTAAATATTGTATCATTTTGCCAAATTACTGCCTCAGCATCTGTGGCTAATAAAATTTCCTTCTTTATCTCATCTGTTGTCTGTTTCTCTTTAGCCCACTCCCATAATCACCATCATCATCATCAGCTCTACAGCCCTGGGAGGGCCTTGGCCTCCTCTTGAGGTTTCATAACAAAATTTTTTTACGAGGTGAGGTTGTAAGCCTCATGCCCAACCCCCAACCTGGGGGGCCAGGGTATCCCTTTTTGTCTGGGTCATCACCCTTGACCTGTCTGGCATGGGAGGCCCTACCAGTAGCATACGCTACCGCCAGCACAGCTCTCAGGATCATGTGACCACACAAGCCCCACCACTACGCCAAAGTAGGGATACCTTCGGGGGGCCACTCCTATACTAGATGTAAGAAATCACTTCTCCTAAAGTCCGCTGCCCAGTACCAGATGGTCCATCCAAAGTGGTTTATGGCAAATAATTTTTTTATTTACCTCCTCTGTTGTTAGTCTCTCTTTAGCCCACTCCCACAGTTTCTGTAATAACTCTACGTTGCCACATTCTGCTGCTGTGTGCAAGACAGTATCTCCCATATCAGTGTGGTTTAACATCAATTTATTTTTTATCTCCTCGGCTGTTAGTTTCTCTTCAGGCAAATCCCAAATTTTCCAAGGTCTGTGGCTTATAATAATATACTTTTCTATCTCCTCTGTTGTTAGTTTCCCTTTAACCCACTCCTATATACCCAGTAACAAATCTAGGCCACAATACTTTACTGATGTGGGCCAGAAACTGATATCCGTATGTCCTGAATGAAAAAATAATGAGTTCTTTATCTCCTCTGTTGTTAATGCCTCTTTACACCACACCCAAAGCTCCTGTAACAGGTCTCCATTCTCCACCCCTGCTGCCATGTGCCATACAGTCTTTCTGTCACTGTCTGTGGCTTATAAAATTTCATTATTTATCTCCTCTGTTGTTAGTTTCCTTTTAGCCCATTCCCATTGTTTCAGTAACACCTTTACTCTGACCAACTATGCTGTCCAGTGCCATGCATTCCTTCCATTACAGTCTCTGGCTAATAATTTACTTTCTAACTCGTCCGCCATTAGGTTCTTTTCAGCCCACTCCAATAATATCACTGATACCTGTAGACCTTGACAATTCATCTATATAAACTCTAATCACCCAATAATACTGTTTCAGAAATACAACCTTCAGTATAAAAGTCTGTAATTTCTGTGAAGTGTTGTTCCCCTCAGTCAAACAGCTCACCAAATAATCTGCTACATAATATTCTGCAAAGGTGCGGCGGATAAAGTGCGGTTTACCCTCACAGTTTACTTTCACTATCCCAATTGTTGTCAAATCTTCGGTTCAAAATTAACATTCTCTGTTTTTTTTAAATAATGCCACTTGTTCCTCTGTGAACAGCACCTTCAAGGCTAGCAGCTGATCATCATCTCTCATGCATTTTAAGTCATGTTCTCGCTGCCCTACTGCAACTGTGTTATTCATATTGACTTGAAACTTCTCCTGATAGATGTCATATTTTCTCGCAATAATTCATCTGTATAGACCGGACATGTCTATCTTCAACAGTGAGTCAGGCATTGATTCGGCAGACTGATAAAATTTCTTAATTTCTTCATCAAAAGCCTCCGCTAACATGCATGATTGTAGTGGGTTGCCAGTGAACTCTCTGCCTTTGTCAGTAATTGAATGGCCTATCTTCGTAATTAATTTTTTAGCATAAATTTCTAACTCCATTTTACTTTCCTTTCTCCTTACTGTTCATCTCAGTAAACCAATCTTTTAGACACCAAAATTTTATTCAGAGTTCAGCTTGATCTTCTACAGAAAAAGGTTCTAGTTTGTAGGGCAGCTGTTGTAGGTTATCTTCCAATTCCTCTCTCGGATGTGGTCGGATGGTGACCCACAATCGTTCTGCCGACATCTGCCTTAGACCTTGCAGTAAATCTATGACAGTCTCATCGCAGAACGGACCGATTTCATCAAAACCATCCAGCATTATTACTATTCTTACTTTTTGCTATTGTTCACAACATTGTTTAAATAATTCCAATTGTAAACCAGGTTTAAGCTTCAGCAATTTCTCCGATATTAATTCTACTGCTTTCTCCTTATCGGTGTGTTCTTGTTTCTGTGCCTTCAGTGCATCTGTGTGGTCATTTAAGTCAAATCTCACCACCCATTTGGCTGGTATCTTCTGTTTGATTTGCTTAGACAAATGTGTCTGTACAGTGGATTTACCCATCCCTGCTTTATCAGAAATCAGCATCACTGCTGTGCTTGCTCGAACAGTTTGTCTAAATCGTCAGCTGTATAAGTGAGCTGTTCGTTTCTACTTTCAAACCCTTTCCTAAATATACCAATATACTCATGCTTATGTGACGCGGGAAAACAACGGCGCTGCCTCGTGATGTAGTGTCAAATATGATTTCGATATTTCGTTTGTTTTATTGTGCCAAAGAGTGTTCAGCTTCTTTTCTTTTTTTTTTTTTTCTTATCAACCACAAGGCGAATGTCCTTGCTTGCCAGCTGTAATAGATATGGTGTTACAACTGACTATATCCATTTACTTAAATCCATCAACTAATTCACTGTTAACAAGCGCTTTAACTTCAGTATGGTGTATGGACCTTCAGTGAGACAACCGGTCGTTTGAAGAACCTAATGTACCTTGATTCAACTCCTTTAACCATCTGTGGATGCAAAACCGTTTTTTGCACACTTTCTAGAAATTCTCTAAAACTCGAAGCATCAGTTAAATTCCATTGGGCTTTAGCTAATCCTTTTGATACAATGCCTTATTTCAAACTGATAAACACTGTGTCTAACCTCATCAGATGACACAGCATATTTTGTGTTCCCTTTTATCCGAGGGAACAGCTGAAACATCCGTTTCACGTTGGGAATCAGTGACTGTAATGCACTGGCATTTGGACAGCGTGTTTTGTCACTTTGAATATCAAAGCTTTGAAAAATTTTTTAAGCTTCTTCTCTGGTCTGATTATCTTCCACTGTAGAGAACAGTTCTTTAGGCTAAAAGAATTCCAGCCACTGTCGGAACCAACGATAACACTGTAAAATTCCTGCTCTTCCTCACTATATATATGCTGAAACTATTCACCTGCTCATAATAAATTTTAGTTTGGTAACAAACCAGGTTGCAATGCAAGCGCTGGAAAGATACACCTTTGATATTTGGGTGGTAATTATTCAAAGACTATGCCCATTCAAAGAACCTGTTGTATTCTTCGCCACCCAATATCCCAGCACTAATTTGGCCAATCAATTACCACTTGTACTTTCAGTTGACCTTGCTCATCTGTATACACTTCCTCTGTTTCACCATCACAGGCCTGCACAATTTTATCTATACTGTGTGTTGCTTTTGTATAGAATACAGTCTGTTTTTCCCACCAGCACACACCAGAAAAATCAGAAAAGATGTGAGAGACAGTCCCTAAAAATGATTTATATGTATTAATGAGATTTGAGATAACTAGTGATATCTAAGTGATCCAAGTCGATGAAACGCCAATCCAGGTGCACATCAAACATGTTTCTCATTTCTGACAACATGTTTTTGCAACCTGGGCTCTCAAAAACTACTGTGTGGGGATGTTAATAATAATTACCATTATATCTTCTGAGGAAAAAATTTCCTTCCCTCTTAAGATACTCAGTGGTGAAGGTGGTTACTGGGGCTAGCCAACCCCTTCAGGAGTGGATGGTAAAGAACAGCTGAAAACTGGGCCCCTTCAAACGAATAAATCCTTGCAGCACTTCAACAACCTTAAGTTCAAAGGTGCTGGCAGAACCCATTTGCAAAACATGGTTCTCAAACACCACACCAACTGCGTCTGTCCACAGTGATCTTAAGTTTGTAAGCTTTGTGTCTCAATGAGCAATCAGAACCTGCTGAAGCTCAGGATGCCAAAAGGTTGCCCCAAAATAGCTGTTATCCCATCTATTATTAGACAGTCATCAACAACGTCCAGCCGTCAGGTAAAGCTAACTGTGTCTCATACTGAGCGTCAGTCTCCCCTGTTCTGTTGTCTGTGTATGCCTTGGAGGCAAACTGGGCCAGCACGTGGGGTGTGGGAAAAGCGGGTGTTGATGTGAGTTGGCTTGGGGGGCTTATTGCCTGTCTTTGAAGAAATCTTCGATCAACTGATAAAATTCTCACGGCTTAATTTTAGCTCTTAATCTACCCGTATTTTTCAGAGAACGGCTGCAAAAAACTTTGCCCGGGTGGTTTATCGATTTGCGATGTCAACCTTCCTCTTGTGCTATTCTGTAAATCGGCACTCCCTAAGGCACATGTTGTGCCGTTACAGCTCTGCGCACTGGGCAGCCAGTTCCTTGCTATGATACAGCGTAATGCAATTATTCATGCAAACTGTCAAAGCAATTTTTAAAAAGTGTGAAACAAACATACATGGGTTTTTATGTACAGTCCATCCACGTTTTCAACTTACACAGTTGCGTAAAATTTAAGAAGTGAAGTAAATAAAGCACACTATTTAAGAACCACTCTGATATGCAGCACAGAATGGCACTGACTTTAACTTATCTGGAATAATGCAAGTTAACATCTGACACACTTGTTCTTATATCTTTCTAACTGCCCAACCACAATGTCAGATAGTGTTGAAGGCAATAAACTTCAGCACACAGACTGTAGGAACTTCCCCTGCTATACCAATCAGTGAAGACACCTGCTGTCCACTGCCACTCTGATGTTTCCAGTGCTGCTAGCAGGCATTCTGCAGGGTGTAGAACGTCCTGGGTCTGTGTGCAGCATCATGCCACAGTGGTGACATCTAATGGTGTTACAGCATGCGGCTGCAAGTTTCCACCAAACGTCAGTAAGCACTGCCAACATCAACACTGTGCAATACACACTACCACACAAGCAATGTGAAATACCAACAATCCCATCTCCTGTGACATCCAAGGTGCTACATCCTCAATCCACTGCCATGGCAGCCTTCGTTCATAGCCACAGAAAACTGTCTGATGTGTCTCCAGGCCTGCCAACATACAACAAATAAAAATGAACACAATTTTGTAGTTGCATTCATTATGGTCAATTCCTGCTCAGGCACATGCCTTGTGTGTCCAAATATCAAAATACAATTTTTATTGTTACACTGTGCATGTTGTCGAGTTACTCGATTATTACACCAACCACTGCACATATATAAAATTTATAAAATTTACACATTAAAACCACTCCGACATGTTTCAGTCCTAAGACCATCATCAGGGAGCTATATATTCCTTGCTAAAGTCACACTAGAAATAGTCACAGATTAATTTCTAGTGTGAATTTAGCAAGGAATATATAGCTCCCTGATGATGGTCTTAGGACCGAAACATGTCGGAGTGGTTTTAATGTGTAAATTTTATAAATTTTATATATGTGCAGTGGTTGGTGTAATAATTGATCAAAATACATCATATTTTGTTCTCTCAGTGCCTATTGATCACACAGTCTGTGTTCTTCAAATACTTCAGGAAAAAAAATAAATAAGCATACAATGAAGCAGGGCATCAGCTTTTTGTAGACTTCAAGAAAACCTACAATTCAGTTGGAAGGGAGGTTTTTGTATAACATTCTACTGAATTTGGTGTTTCCTTGGAACTGGTAAGCAAAATAAAAATGTTTTATGAAACCAATAGAAGATTTAGGGTAGGTAAGCATTTTTTGGACATGTTTCCAACTGAGAACTGTTCGAAATATCTAGATGACTTATTGCCATTGCTTTCCAACACTGCTTTACTGTATGCCATTAGGAGGGTTTCGGGTAAACCACGATGGCTTGAAATTAAATGGCACACATAGATCTGCCAGGCCTCAGACATGGCAAACTATTTATAGGTAGACCATGTAAGAAAAGAGCTGAAGACCTACTTAAGTTGAGTAGGCATCAACTAAAAATGGCACCTGCAATCTACACAGGGCATGCTCCTGTAATGGGGCACCTGTACACTATGGGCCTGTTTGATGCTCAGCCTGCATCCGGATACCACACCACCCCAGCCAAACCACAACGTAACACCAACACACATCGAACCAGAGCAACACAACCCATGAAATAACTCAACAAATAAGTTGCAAGCTCCTGAGGATGGATGTATTAACATCCGAAACATGTTGAGCAAGTTGGTCTCTCTTTATTCAGCTATCAAGATGATGCACGGTCCAATAAACATAAGATGAAGAAATGAACCTTCAGTGTCCATAAAATGTAGGGAATTTCTTGACTAGGAGAGGATTGATTAGCTTTCCAAGAAGGTCCTGCGCCATGGAGTAAGCAAGTATGTAAGTAAGTAAGTAAGTAAGTAAATGCCTCACCTCAGGTGGTGATGATTATATTCTAATCAAACACAAATTATGAATGTTGAACTGTGACAAAATACAAAGCAAAGTGCAGATTTAGGCATGTTGCCTAGTTTGAAATAATCTATTGAGAGCAGTAACAATAATTAATGAAGGTGCATTCTGTATTCTAAGCAAAGTCCATCAGCTGCAATTATGAATAAATTCACAGATGAAACAATGTAAGCTGCTGGCTGCTTAACCCTTTGACACCGGAATTAAATCCCCCCCCCAGCCACTTCAGTGGCCATTCGGCTATTTAAAGGGCTCACTGCACGACATATATATATATATATATGTCATTCGGCGGGTAAGGGTTAAGAAACACTCCCAGTGCCAAGACACGCTAACTAAACTGGATAACACATAACTGCTCTCTTGCTGACAATTACATGCAAGTAGATTTTTCGATGATATATTCGATATATCTCCTTTTATTTTCCACCAATGTTCAAAATAAGTATAAATAATCACTGAAGAACGTTACCATATACTGACACACTTTGCTGCATCATGTCGGTTCCTGTGGATTATCTGCAGTTCTTGTTTCAAAAAGAAAATACTGATGATACAGAAATGTGGAACGTAACAAATGTATGACTGTCTTGAAAATGAAAACAAGATTTTAGAAATTATGCAGAAGGGAACAATGGTATATTCCCTTTCAAAATATGGTTCATATTTTTACCTCTACTCAACTAGAATAAAAGGGTCTTGCTTTATTGTGATGTGGCTTCTTTCCTTATTGTACTTCTCATCTAGACCAAAATGTAATTATGAAAATTAGGCTCACAACACAACTTTTATCTTGGAAGGGGGTGGGGGGGGCCCTACCCTGTGGCCATTTCATTTTTTAAGAGATATGATATAAAAATCATGTTATAAACACTACTTTAATATAACACTGTTGGCATCTGCACTTATACTGTATACAACTACATGCTCCATAGTTGGTGTGTTAAATAGTTTGGTTATATATGTAGTTTCTCTGCCTACATAGATATAAGTAGTCCAACCTAAAAATTCTAATAAACAAACAATCAGTTTTAGACTAAACGAATATCTGGACCATTAAGACCGGGCTAATGTGACAAATGGATGTTCTTAATGTTGAAATTTACACTGCACTGAAGTCGCTTTACCAAAAATGTAGATTGAATATTTTCGAATCCACCTCAAATCCTGTAGCAAAGGAGACATAATTCTTTACCCCTCTTTTCAAAAGTCTAAATATGCTCCCTCAACACTAATTCAGAAGCTTTTATGTGGTGTACAGGATGAACAAGTTCAAGTTTTGAGTTCACAAAACTTGGGGAAATGTGCGAACAGCGTAACAGTTCAGTTGCGTTCATTTAAATCAGCATGGATGCAAACCCTATTTATATAAATGCAAGGGGCTTAAATTATGCCATATATTTTTTTGGGCGTAAATACAGTTTCAAAGCTTTTGTTTCATTGAACATTTAGCAAGTTATGCTCGAGAGGCTAGCAGAATGCATGTAGGTGTTCACGGGAATTGTCCGAAGAGGTTATTCAATTTTAAACAAATCTGAAATGAATCGAGAAACTTTAGCAAAATCAGAAACATCCAATTTCATGAAAATAAGTCAGACTTTCTCGAGATGTTACATGAAGACGGTCGGACAAATAAATAAAGGAACAGAGACGCATTTTTGTAGCTATCTTCCCGAACTCACCGTATCAGTAGCAACGTGTATGTATAGGGCTGCCGACTGCTGTTTACAAATAGAGACAGTGCCTGTTATTACTGTACAGCACACTTACTGTACATACTATACACTCTGCAATTGAACTGTACTTACACAGAAGCTCCTGCTACGTGTTCAGCTGCACAACAGCAGAGAAACTGTCCAGGTGATGTCTTCTGAAGTGGAGTGCGGACGTTCGTTGATATTATATCTGTATAGGCAGACAATCATATCCAGTGATCAGATCCTTCAACGAAATTCAGTTTCCTGACACCGCAATGTCACAATTTCACAGCGATACGCACCCCACATGCGCTCCTATCAAGCAACTGTTTGTATAGTTACACAAGATGTCCCGTGATTTATGTGTGGTAATTCGTGTGATTACGATGTCGTAATTCAGATATGTGGCGTGATGCGATGACGTAGCTGCAGGCATTTCAACACGCGTCAATAATGCCGGGGTATCTCAACGTGTCAGTAGCAAGCGCCTTTCCCTGCCATCTACCGTCCAATACGCGCAACCACTGAGCCATTGCAGCTACAGTAACGCAGGAACACGCCGCTTGTGGGTGGAGTGATGTAGGAGTCATTTGTAGTTGGTGTTTCATTGGTTGGGCTTGGGTGGCGCACAGTGACTATAGTAGTAATGGCAATTATAAACGTAACAAAGAGAACTGACTGACGCACTGTGTAAACTGAAGGTCAACAGAAGTACAGTCAGTGTCAAAGGCCGAGTTGTGTGAAAGTCTGTCAGTTTCACTGACTGTCACTGTAACTTATTGAGAGAGCACGCAGCTTTGCACGTTAAGTAATGGTCATGCTATTGGATACGGTTAATTTACATCGGCTGTAGTACATTTACTGATGAGTAGAACCGCCATACTTCATAACAACCAACCGATAAGCCTCAATTTCAGTAATATAGATGGACACAAACGAACTCAATAGCGGTACAGGAACAGTGTGGGGGATAGCGGGGCAATAGAGGGCAGCACTGAGACATTGACAGGTGGTTTACTGTGCACGCTGTGCTCCAGCGACTTCAATATATATATATATATATATTTATATTTATATTTAATATTGAAGCAAATTCAGCTGCAACATTTCGTTGTATTATACTGATGTATTGTTTACAAATATACTTAAGAATATTCTTCGAATGGGACATTACATAATGAATGTAGTTAGGGATTATCAAGTAAATATTTCGCGCCTGCGCACTGAACTTTCTCAATATCCGTGTTCTGCTTTGGTATATTCCGTAAGTTCTATTTACACAGTTCCGGTGAAAATTGCGCCATTTTATAAAACTCCTCACTTTAGCAAAATATAATTTGTTTGCTCACAAATTAATTCCATTACTTTCAATACGAACCTGCATCGGCAATTACGTAAGGCTGTTTGACCAAATCATACATAGAGCATTGTGACAACAATACACCGTATTGAGACCTGCTAACAGTGTTTTGAATTCAGTCGCTGCACCACAGTGCTTATTGTTGTATTGGGTTTAGGGTAAAGTTTGATATTAAGAGGAAGGAGGGAAAGGAAGGTTAGCGAAAATTACAAAAAGGGGAGCTTCGTTATATGTGCTGCTCAACAAACAATATTTGGTTGATGAAATACAGGAGAACTATATGGGCGAGACGTGTGGAACATACGGAAGGGAGCATAAGTACAAATAGGCTTTAATACGTTTAGCCCAAAACAAAGAGACCATTTGGAAGAACTAGGCACAGATAGGAGAATAAGAGTCCACCAGAACCTAAAGAAATTATATCTGAGTTTGTGGAATGGACTGACCTGGCGCAGCATATGAAAAAAAGACAGGCGTGTTGAACGTTGTAATGAAGAGACAATTTCATTAAAAATCGGTGAATTTCCTGACTGGATCAGGAACTGAATTTTAAGAAATTCTGATCAGTGAGAATCACTGTGACATTGCGGACAGACAGACACAACGAAGGTAACATTTGCCTCCGCAGTTTGTTTCCGAACGCGTATAACAGAAACACGGAATGTACAGCAGTATAACTGACCTACAGTAATGCTGCAAACAATTTTAGTCTTGCGTAATTGTAATATTTTAATTCGTTACAGAAATATTTGCATAATAACAAATTTCATGACCAATATACTTGTCTGCCATAACCTCACAAATTCTATATACATGGATTCGTGTATCGTGAATCGAATTTAATAACTGTCCAACAAGATGCGACTTATTCAGTTTATTACATTTCTATAGTCAGCTCTACATGTTTCGGGTGTTGACACCCATCATCAGGAACTGGTACAGCTGTAATTACAGCTTCTGGTATTGATTAACCGGATCTACTACCATCCGCTCTCATTGTTGAGTTGGAAATTATTCATGTGTATCGTACCATACGATACACATGAATCAGTTCCAACTCAACAACGAGAGTGGACGGTAGCAGATCCGGTTAATCAATACCAGAAGCTGTAATTACAGCTGTACCAGCTCCTGATGATGGGTGTCAACACCCGAAACATGTA
>Ga0131853_10012308_pt1 | contig 15670 bp, 21 predicted proteins | sample TergutLab28metaG_FD_92764 | JGI IMG/M metagenome (GOLD analysis project Ga0131853, IMG submission 92764) | Labiotermes labralis P1 segment gut microbial communities from Petit-Saut dam, French Guiana - Lab288 P1 (version 2) (version 2) | ecosystem: Host-associated > Arthropoda: Insects >...
AGGCAAAGAAAGAGTTCGGCATTTTGAAGGCGATTGGTTATCGTAATGGTCAGTTGGTTATGCAGTTGATGCTTTCCCTGTTGCCCTCTTTTATCTTGGGGGCCACCATTGGAATTATTTTGGGCTTTACGTTGAGCAATCCTATGTTATCCATTATGTTTGCCGCGTCGGGGTTGTTGCGGACTACTTTTATTGTCCCCGGGTTAGTTTCCGTTTTGATTGCATTGGGAATTTTAGGCATCAGTATAACCGCGACATATTTAATTGCATTGCGGTTACGTGGGATATCGCCCCAAAAATTGATTGTCGATTAGCCCGTGACATCGACCGCGCGAATTGCGGTTCGGATAGTTTCGGCGACGGTGCGTGCGTTTTTCAGGAAGCTGGCCCGTACTACCGCGTTGCCTCCGCGCAGTTTCATCGAGACAGAACCGTAGAAGAAACTTGACCCGCGAACGGTGTTTAGGTCTATGTTTGTTAGTTTGACCTCTATCCCGCCCGTGACGATAAGGCTCTCGTGAGTTAGAAACAGAACCTCGGTCGGAAGTTTCCCGCCCGCACGTGCCGAGAATACGAATATCACCGTACACACGGCAAAGAGTATGATTGACACCAATCCCGCACCATCGTCGATGAACCACCAAATGGACAGGAGCATAAACGCGAAGGTAAACGCGGCAAAGGCCCATGTCAGGCGGACGATAAAACGACTCTTGAATGCGATGGGTGTGCCAGTCCCAGGGGGCACCATTCCAAACATTTGATTTTCCATAATACATTGTATCACGCGCCCTCTTGAAAATGCACCACGAATATGATATAAAACATCTATTGTGCGTGGTTTGAAATATAACGAAACAGAGATTGTGCCGTGGGACCCGATATGGTCAAAGATGGCCCAGCGTGCCCAGCGCAGTATTAGGCCAATTTTGCCCGAGGGGGTTGAAACGTATCATTTTGGCGCAACGTCCATTGATGGGTGTGACGCCAAGCCGATTTGCGACATAGGGATAACATGGGAGACCGAGGATGACATGTGGGCGTGTGTTCATGCCATGGAGACAAAGCACAACCCCATAGGTGTAATTGACGGTTATGGCCCGCGAACGTATATGTACGCAAAGGAATCAAAGTTTGACGAGCGCAGGACCCATCACTTTCACGTTATGGAGCGGGGCGGGTATCGTGATAATGCGGTGCGGTTGTTTCGCGACCTGTTGAATGAATATAATCAATTAGTTCCCATGTACGTCAATATCAAGGAACAGGCAATAAAAGAAGGGGAATGGCATCGGTCAAGGTATACCGCCGCGAAGACGCCTTTTGTTAATGCGGCTACCCTGTTGGCCTTTCATCGCTACAATGTTGACCATACAAAATTTCCCCGTGCATTCGCGGAATTGGAATGCAACGCCGATAAAAAGATTTACAATGATATCGAGAAGTTGCTATAATCAATATTAATCATACTTTTGGAGGAGTTAGGCGATGAATAACAGTTGGGACAATGGCGGCGCATGGGATGGAAATCAACCCGCAAACAACAACCGTACCGGTGCATGGGGCGGTAATGGCGGATGGAACCAAGGCGGCAACAATAACAACGGTTGGAATGATAACAATGCCAGTTGGTCAAGCGGCAACGATTTCATGGGTGATAACCCTGGACGAAATAACCGCGGATTTAACAATCGTGGGTTCAACAATGGCGCGCGCCAAGTTGCAACAGGACGCCGCAAGCGTCAATGGTGGAAATTGATTTTGATTATATTTGGCGGGATATTTTTCATTGCAGGATTTTTTGTATGGCAGCAACATGAAAACGTCCGCCGTAACGGTGTACGTGTCGAGGCAACCATTGTTCGATTGGTACCACGTCACAGCAATGACGGAACAACATGGGCTCCTGTCTTCCGTTTCTTTTTTGACGGGCAGACGTTTGAAGTAACAAGTAACAGCAGTTCATCACACCCACCAAGCGTAGGTAGCACACGATACCTTTACATCAATCCGAATAACCCGCACGAGTTCACCCAGGCAGGTCAATGGTTCCATTGGATATTTATTGGGATAGGAGGGGCAATTGCCCTGTTGGGTGTCGGCTTGCTCTTTGTCGGGGTTCGTGAAAAAGAATGGGTCGCGAATAATTAATTACCCGCCGCAACCGCCCGCAACGTCGCCAACGCAACTGGCGACGTTTTTTACGACCTCGACCGTGCCCTCGGCCACGACCTTGACGACCTCGCCCGTTGTACGTGCGGCCACGCCCAGACCATCAACCAATCCCGCGATGGCCTCGCCCATGAAATCGCCCAACCCGCCGCCGCGTTTTTCACGTTCTTCCTCGCCGTTCATTGCCTTTTGTTCGTCGTTCATTTGGTTGTCTCCCTTTGTCCGTATGGCCATGGTGTGCTTTGTTGTCTTTGATTGTTACATTATGATATACTTGGGCATTGAAATCAAGGGAAAATAACGAGCGGATTTATCAAATTGCAATCACGGTTATTATGGTTGTTGGGATTATCCTGCCCCTGTTTGTTATGTTTTCCGAGCCGTTTACGCGGTCGTATTCGGGCATTGCGCGCCGCAATCCCGCGTTTTTCATGACATGGGGTGCGGTAGTTGGTGCGGGTGCAGCGTTGCATTTGGAGTTATTGGGTCGCCGATTTCGGACGAATTTGTTTTTTTTCAAGCCGTTGTTGTTTGTATGCGGGTTGGGGTTTTTGTTTTATGCGACCGCGAGCAGTCATAACCTTCTGCGTGACCATGCCGAGGTGACCGTTGGGGTTGCCGTGTTGGCGATGTTGATTGATTTGGTGACCGTTGTTGTTCGTTCGCGCGCGTGGAAATGCGGGTTGGTTTTTGTCGTAGCCAGTATCTTTATGATTACGACATTCGTCATTGCCCATGGATTTATCGCGTTTGGGCAGATTACTTTTTTGAATACATGTTTCGTTATTTTGATAATTTTGTCGTGGAAAACGAATATCGGATATGGTACAATATCGCATGATAGAGTTACGGAATGTCCAGAAAACGTACAAGGATAGTAAGGGGCGCGAGGTTCAGGCCTTGCGCGGGATTTCGTACAAATTTCCGCAAACCGGGGTTGTGTTTATCGTTGGAAAATCGGGGTCGGGAAAATCGACCCTTTTGAACTTGTTGGGGTTGTTGGACAGTTACGACAATGGCGAGTTATTGGTTGACGGCCGTCCGAGCAATGATTTGGCGGGGCGCGAGCGTGACACGTACCGTGCGTTGAACATCGGGTTCGTGTTCCAGGAATTTCACATAATCGAAAAATACACGATTGGGCAAAACATATCGCTGGCATTAGAAATTGGCCAGCAGGATGCGGGGCCAGAACAAATCGCATCGGCGTTATCAAAGGTTGGATTGGCGGGATTTGAAAACAGATATGCCCGCGGGGTCAGCGGCGGACAAAAACAACGGGTTGCCATTGCACGCGCGATTGTTAAAAACCCAAAGATTATATTGGCCGATGAGCCGACAGGAAATTTGGACAGCGTGACCAGCCGCGAGATTTTCGACCTGTTACGTGAACTGTCCCGTGAAAATTTGGTTATCGTTATTTCCCATGATGCCGAGAGCGCGCACCGTTACGCCGACGAAATTGTAGAATTGGCCGATGGGAAAATCGTCGACATTTATAACGGCGACGGCACCACCGATACCGTTCGGTTGGCGGTTGATGCGGTTAATAAGAAGGAAGTCGATGCCCTGTTGGACGATGGCAAAAAAGTTGTCTTGGTCAAGAAAAAGGAAAAGCCGCCCGTCCCAATTGAAACACCGCCCGTAAATACGATTGACACGTCAAAGCGCGTTCGGTTGCCCTTTTCGTCGTCGTTGAAATTGTCCATGTTGTCCATGCGCGCAAAATGGGTGCGGATGTTGTTCACCGTGTTTTTGTCTATGTTCGCGATTGCTCTGTTCGGATTTGCGGATATCATAGGCCAATACAGCACCAACCGCATCATGGCACAGGAAATTGAGCGGAGCGGCCTGCCCTTTGTTCCCGTGGCGTTGATGGAAACGGACGAGAGTTCGTTTATACAAATCCAAGAGCGGCGAACAATTACCGAGCAACATTTGGAGCACTTTGATGCGTTGGGGTTGCCATATGCCAAACAATATGCCTTTCCGATACCAGTAATGCCAGGCACCCGTTTCCGGTATATGTTCCCAAACGAACGCGACAGCGATATGTTGGGATATTTTGTGCATGGCGTTGTCGAGGTCGACTCTCCCGAGTATGATAACCAGCCAAATTCACTGGGGCTTTTATTTATCCGCGGGTCGTTGGCCGCGGACGGGTAACGAGGTTGTCATCACCAATTTCATGTTACGTCGATTTATGACATTTGGGTTTGGACCCGACACCGACCCAATAAATTCGTTTGATGATTTGTTCGAGGTGGAGATTGGTGAAACCGTCTTTAATGGATATGGATATTGGCACGATGTTCACTATATTCCTCCGCACGAAAATGCAGGACAACGTCGCGTCAAACGTATCGTAGGGATGGTTGATTTCGATTTAAGTGAATTCGAGCCCGTGTTAAGTGTCACCGAGCCAGTAATGGATGCAACCCCAGAACAAACCGCCCTGTTACGTCGCCACAGGCAAATATGGCACAGTCACCATAATTCCTATTTTGTGTTGCCAGGTTACTACGATGCATTCATGCAACGAAACATGCGCTTGGCCTTTGGGCATCACAGGGCCGATATAACGGCAACAATGCCTGGGCACACATCGGACGCAATAACTTCGTTTTCGTATATAGCACATAATTTCTCCAGAATGATGGTAGACAATGCCAATTTCTTTCGCCCTGGCTTTGTACGACCCGTTCCACCAGATGCAAGACAGCAGGTCGTCATTACATCCGCTATGTTGTGGCTTCTTCTCCCTGCCCCGACCCAAGAGTATTATTTGGGACGCGTAGATGAATTAATGCAATTAGGCGTTCCAAGCCATATTGCGAACAGAGCCATAGTAAGGCAAATGGTCGAGGACGATGGCATTATTGACAACATGACAATGGACTTTGAAATTGATACGTATATCCAAGGGCATCATTTGCACACCACCGTCCAAGATTTCCAAGTCATAGGCATTCATCCATATTTAGGCAATGCATTGTTTTGGCCGACACAAGATTTCTATGATGCGTTGGCATTCACGGTAATAGATTCGTTGTTCATCCCCGCCGCAACACATGACCAACGGATGGATGTGTTGAATACACTAACCCGTGATGGACGGTTTACCCTCCTTGACGAGGACGGCGAGGAAGTTGTTTTCAATTTTGTTGTGTGGAGCGGCAACGCGCGCGAGATTTATTTTTTGGCAAATATGTTCAATTTGTTTGTCGGGGTGTTCCGATTGGCGGCGTTGATGTTTGCCCTGTTTGCGATTTTGTTGACATATTCGTTTATCGCAAATTCCATTAATGCACGAAAAAAGGACATAGGCATCCTGCGGTCTTTGGGTGCGTCACAACGGGATGTCGCGGGCATGTTTATCAAGGAAGGCATCATCATCGCCACATTGAAAATAATTATGGCAACCGCATTGTGTTTGTTCATGTTTGTTATGTTAAACAATTTCTTTATCGCGGAATTGGGTTATATCGCCGAAACATATACCCTGATAACTTTTGGCGTTCGGCAAGTCCTGCTTATGACCGCGGTTACCGTCGTCGGCGTTGCCATTTCCATCGCGTGGCCAATCCTGCGCATTGCCCGCAAGCAACCGGTCGAGGTCATCCGCACAGGCAGCGAGGGTTAGCCTAACATAAAAAATGCGTGCCCAGCACGCGTTTCACGCGTTCCGCATTTTTTGGACATAAAGGTATCCAAAATATCACACGGAAATATCCAAAGATATTTCCTAGGTCATAGGCAAAACCATTATTAGGTATTGAATTTTTTGCGAAGTTATGGTAGACTAGCTTCATCATGGCGGAAATTTACACAATGAGCGATGACGAAGCGCACAGCATATACGAGCAAACCAAAAAGCAAAAGATTTTTGCGCAAGGTTCATTCAGCGATTGTTACAAAGTCGACCACGACAAGTTGAAACACAGCTTGGCCGTTTTGGTAATGACAACAGGATACAAACCCGAGAACGTGCCATCCATCATGGCGTTGCACAATCGTATTATGGCCGCGAACCTGGCGGTGTTGGCGCACGATGTAAACACGCCACAAATACATTATTCGGGGGTCATTGATGGAATGCCGTTGACCATAAAGGAATTTGTCGAGGGCGAGCCATTGTATCACCGAAATTCACCAATGCCCGAGCCGCGCGCAATGGCCAGTTTTTGCCGACAGAACAACCTGCCGATTCCGCAAAAAGCCGAGGATGTATTATGGATTTCAGGTATGATTGACAGTTACAACGCCAAAAGTGCATGGGAGATTGCCGATTCCGACCAAGACATGATTAACAAATTTTACATGAATGTTTTGACCACCAAAAAATTCAAAACGCATATTGATTACAACCCCGATAACTATATCAAAACCCCAAACGGTCTTTGCATAATTGACCCCGTCGGTTGTGATTACGACGGCATTGAAGAGCCAGTCACAAGCAAAATGTTAGACAAAGTTCATGGCGAGGCAAGCAGTATTTTGGTCCCGCCAATATTTGGAAGCAAAGATGAATACCTGACCGAAGATATCAAGGAAATTAAGAACAAATGCGCACGGGCATCAGAGATGTTGCGGAGGAATGTGTAGGCTACTTTCAAAGTTGTGATGAAGAGCGAGGACTAGGCTTTACCATGTAGACAGAATACACCGCCAATGCAATGGCAATACCGACGACCCAGCCGGCCATGACGTCGGTGGCGAAATGCACGCCCAGGTAAATGCGGGTTATGCCGACGATAAATGGGATAATGGCACAGAGTGCAATCAACGGGATTTTGATTTTGCGGGATTTAACCGTTGCAAAGACCATCAGGGCCAGCATTATGAAGACCGCGGTGCTACCCTGGGTGTGTCCACTTGGGAACGAGTGGCCCGTTACGGATACCATGTATTCTATCTCGGGTCGCGGGCGACGAAAGATCAGTTTCAACAATTCGTTGCTGCTGGCCCCTATTACCGCGGCAATGGCCGTCGTATATCCGAGTGATTTTCGCGTGCGCGGTATGGCCAACAACACAACCACCAAAACAACTATAAAGGCAATCGACCCCAAATGCGTTGCGTTCTCCATAAACCATGTCATGCCAGAACTCTCGGCCCGCATCATGAAATCATACACCGCCAAATCAAATCCCGCCAATACACCCGTAAAGGTCAAAACCGTAATGACACCGAACATCAAGAGCAGCACGGCATACGCAATAAAAATCCCTCTTTTGTTCATGGGTTTATTATAGCATGTTTTATATAAGAACCGTTTTCGTCAAAGTCCATTTGCACAACCATCGGCCAGATACTGGCTATTGACAAAAATTGTTCTACCCCAAATGATTTGTCGAAATTGTTGATAATTGTACTTAATGCCATTCCGTGACATCCGATAACTATGTTTTTCCCCACATGTTCACGGAGGATTTTTTCCAATGCAATTATGTTTCGATTTTGGATGTCAACGAGGCGTTCGCCCTTGCCTTCTTGGTGTGAAAAATCACTCCAATGTCTTTTGATGAAATTCTCATAAACTTCTCTTGATTCCATCCATCCAACGCCTGTTTCCACTCGCGAAATTCATCCACGATGTTGATTTTCAACTTTGCGTAATCTGCGAATGGTTTGACCGTGTCTACCGTTCTCTTATATGGACTTGAAAACACAATGTCAATTGCCTTGTCATGCAAAAAGCCCGTGACCCTGGCACAGTCGGCTTGGCCTTTTGGTGTAAGTGGGCAATTGAACTCGTCATCGAACTTTGTCTTGTCGGGTTCCGCATGCCTTATAAAATAAACTGTTGTCATTGTGTTGGGAATCCTTTTTATTCTTCTTTTCCAATCAACATTCTTGTCAAAACTTTCACAACAATACCTCCATAACTTATGTTATACATATTTGGCTTTTGCTGCAAGGCGAATTTTGGTGTATGCTTACAGATGGGAGGATTACTATGGAAAAAATCCAATTCGATGCAGTCATCAAACACGACGTGGATTCAGGCATGGACATCGCTTACATCGACGTGCCGATGGAAATAAGCCAGCAATTCGCCAAAGGCGTGGTCAGAGTCCAAGCAACCTTCGACGGCGAACCATACGAAGGGCGAATGATGCGTTGGGCAACGCCACACCACATGATAGGCATCCGCAAAGACATCCGCAAGAAGATTGGCAAAACCCACGGCGACACGATTAGTGTGACAATAAGGACCTAGCGATAAAAACTACTTTTTACGTCGAGCAATTAAAATCATACACAGCACACCAAAGATACCAGTCAGCAAATAATTGACGAGCAGGATAGGTAACACCACGGAACTGGACACATCGGCGAAGAGCAAGATAATAAGAGCCAGCCCAGCCGCACAAGTTAAGCCCAATATGGCAAGAGAAATTTTCAATAACATAAGAAGATTATAGCAAACGCTTTGACAAAAGACAATTCGTGAATAGCCATTTTTGCGTGAACGTCTCTTGTGCTAGTTGTTATGTGTGATGATACACCCAAAAGGTTGAACTTGATTTCCATTTTGAATTTGCGACACGATGTTGAATTTGCGGATAATCATGTTGACCCATCTCTCTGCTCTTTTCTGATTCTTTTCGCGTTCTGATGAATTTCCTCTGCTTTGATTGGTTTCATGGTGGATTCCCATTTGATTCTGCCACCGCCTACTGGATACATTGCTCGATCCTTGATCTTGCCGAACCGGTTGACCAGGTCATCGAATTCGAGGAAGGAGTCCTCGAGTGATCGAAGGATGCTCAAGAACTGGATAATTTTTCCGCCAGCTTGGATTTGTTGCTTGCTCTCTATGGATTCCAGTATCCGGGTTGCGACAATGTGTAAACGATAAATTTCCTCGATCTCGTCATCCGTGAAAGTTTTGTCCCGGATGATTTGTCGCTTTTCGTCATAAATCCGCTGTGCCTCTTCGGCTAGATGTTTGAGTTCAAACTGTAGGTCATCGTCCAGGATCTGTGCAATCTTTGCTTTCGGTTTTTTGATGTATTCGGCAAGTTCCTTTTCGAACTTCTCATATTCAACAAAGCGGAAGTCCGGGTCATCATCCTTGTTTACAGTTTCTTGAAAGTTGCAATAGAGAGTTTCCACCACACTCTCGACAATTAGAAGGGTGATTTCGATTTCGGTGGCACGCCGTTCTTTGCGCTTGGAGTAGTGTTGGATGTCGTTGAAAATTTGCAACACGCCGGCGGCAATGATACCGGTGGCAACCGCAAATATCACATTCCGCACAACCGCCAAGTTTTCGCCAGGCAAATAATTCTCTGAGGCAATGATCGCATTTATCCCAAACAATAGCAGCAAGATCCTGTCTTGGTATTTGAGCGATTTGGCAACACTGAAAATATAAAGGGTTGCCGTTATCACCATAAGGTCAGCAAAGAAGGGTTGCCCGAGGGCGTAGTAGATATAAATCGGCAAGACCAGCAAAATTACCGACCCCGCCACCAAGTGCTTATTTCGGGTTCTTTCTTGCATTATGTAAAAGATGCAAATCAAACCGTATATAGCCGCATATTTGATTGGGTTTCCCCATGCTTGTGGGTCAGAGCTCGTAACCCTAGCGAACATGGTCGCAGTCAATGTAATCGAGGCAACCACTGCAAGAAAAGCAACAATAAGCACAGTGGTTTCAAACCTTTTAATCTTGCGAGTGTTTTCTTTGATTTGCTTTTCACCTTCGTCGATTTCTTGTTGGATCTCGACAATTTGCTTTTGGATTCTCTCGGGCTCGGTTTCTTTGGGTAGCTTTGGTGGTCTAACCCGCTGATTATATCTATAGATTTCCCGTGACTTGTAGTTCATGAAAACAAACAAAAAAAATGACCGCCCATGCGATTGGATATGCTCCATAGGTTAGTGCATCAATGATCCATTCTCTCACGTAGCGAGTTTATCATTTTTCTGGCTTTTTTTCAATCGTAAAATCCTTTTCGCACAACTCAATAACTTTTTCTACTTCAAGTGGTGTAAGTACTTTCTCGATACCCAACATTTTAGCAATACTCTTCGCCATCTCTAATTCTGGGTTTACACCCTCTGGAATATATGGCTTTTCCATACTGAAAAAACTCCTTTGTAATTTCTTGTCAAATTTTGTCGAATTATGCTGGCGTTCCCCGCAGGACTCGAACCTGCGACCCTCTGCTTAGAAGGCAGATGCTCTATCCAACTGAGCTAGGGGAACGTAACCCTATTATTATATAATGTGCGGGGTCAGAGCGCAAGCGCATAATTACAAGCAGTTTTTCGACATTCAAAACTGTGGACTTATGCGTGCGTGAAATGTTATAAAGATTGGTAATGAGCAAATTACATTCTTTTGATTTGGATGGAACCTTGTTACACAGCGATAAATCAATTTCACCCCGCAATGATGCCGCCATTCGCATGGCCATTGCAGGCGGTGATACCGCAGTTATTAATACTGGTCGGTGTACACCTTATGCCAACAAAAAGCTGGGCACCCTGCCTATACGTCACATCATCGGTTCAAACGGCAGTCAGATTTATGACCGATTGGAAAATCAAATTATTTACACCGATGCAATTGACCCCAAAACATTGCGCGAAATTCATGCCGCATGTGACCATCATGATATGATGTACCTGATGCATGGGCCAAACAGTTTGAACAGCATAAATTGCGTGAATTGTGAAGACGTGTTGGAGCCATTCCGTGGGGCCACCCCCATCCGTGACATTCAATCGTTTATCGCGGAGAACCCCGTTACACAATTCCTGCCCATTTCCACCGACCCAGAGGTTATATTGCGTGCGCGCGAAAAACTCTTGGCCCGTGGATTTTTTATGCCTGGGTCAGACATTGTGTTAAGCAACCAATCAAAGCACCTAGATTGTCCGCACAGTCCTGCAAAGAATTACACGTACCTGGACATCAATAACCGTACCACGAACAAGGGCGCAGCATTGACCAAATATTGCGAAATGATGAATATCGACCCCGCGAATTCAATCGCATATGGCGATGACATGAACGATATGCCGATGTTCCGTGCGGCGGGATATCGCGTAGCAATGGCTAACGGCACCCCGGCGATTCGTGCGGCGGCCGATTACATCACCGACACAAACAACAACGACGGTGTTGCAAAATTCATGGAGAGTAACGGGCCCGAGTGCTAGCCTTCCCCGTTTCCTTCCTCGGCTTTTGTTTTTAGCAATTCTTTAATCTCGGTCAGCAATTCCTCGGTCAGTGTTAGTGTGGGTGCTTGGGCTTCTTCTACTTTTTCTGGGTGATGTTTGCGCAATACTTTCATGTCACGTTGCGCACGCGCGAATATTTTGATAATCATGAACAGTATTAACGCAACCAGCAAGAAGTTAACAATCGCCAAGATGAATCGCCCATAATGGATGGTCAGGTTGTCGGATACCTCCCATGTCAGGGCGCCGATATCCGTTTGCCCAAAAATCAATCCGATAAAAGGCATGAACAGGTCGTTTACCAAGCTGGTTACTATTGCCGTGAACGCCGCACCCATGATGAACGCAACGGCCAGTTGAACTATGTTCCCTTTGCTGATGAATGTTTTGAAATCCGCAAAGAAACTTTGCTCGGCACGACGCAATCGCGCCAATGCACGCTTTGCACGCTTTTTCTCTTTCGGACATTCGATGGCCTCGGTTGGACAGGTTACTTCTGTTGCTACTTCTTCCATAACTCCCTCCTTTTCATTTGCTGCTGTTATTCCATAAATTCATACCGCGGAACTGGCTTCTTGTTCACGAACACGGTATGGTTCCATTCGGTTGCCGGGCGCACGCGGATATCACCATCGTGTCCAAGGCCGCGATACACCACCATGTCGACCATCGTGTCATTTTGCTTTGCGGTACAAATAACCTCGCACATATACCCCGTATAGTGTTTGTACCTGCCGATTGGAATCGGCTTCTTTTCGTTTTTCATGACCAACCTCCTTCTCACATTTTTGTTGCCAAAGGTACGGAAAGCCTCGTATGTACCCATATGGTACGAAATATATCGAATTATGTCAAGTATCCCGCATCAAATGATTATCAGCGGCAAAACCATTTCCTCAGGGGTCAGGCCCGTATGGTGTCCGCGATAGGGGGCGTTTGTTTTGGATGAATTTTCTTTTCCCGGGGCCATTGACAGAATTTTATTCGTTCCCGTACCGATGGCGATAAAGTCACCCAGGAATTCACGATTGCGATTTTTGGCAAATGGCCCAAAGATGTTTTTGTTGATTAAGTCGTCGGTCGGATACAAGGCAAAGTCAGGCTTGTATTTTTCCATGGCAGCAACGAATTTGTCATGCATTCCCGATTTGATATGAAATGCCGCACCACGCGGGTCAAGGGATATATTTTGGGCCAAACATTCCATGACGTCCGCATCTCGCCATATATCAACACACCCCGCCACGTCAATTTGCCCGTGGTCGGCGGTGATAACAAACAACGTGTCCGTATTACGGGCGGCCAATTTCCGAAACCCACGGTCAAGTGATTTGGCCATCTTTTTTGTTTGGCGCGATGACGGGCCGTATTTGTGCATTGTGCTGTCCAAATCGCAATGATACGTGTACACGAACTTTTGTCCGCCCGCCGCGCACAAGGTATCCAGTTGATGAAACATATCACGCGTATTGTCAAAGTACCCAATATCGCCCGCGTTGGGTTTCATTTGAATTTGACGCGGCATTAATGTATACGCGTCAATATTGGCATCCGCATAGAAGTTTATATAAGGCAAACGTGTTCGCGCGAAATCGTCCATGGCCATTGGTTCGCCCGTGTAATAGTCCGCGTTTTTGAACAACATCACCGTTTGGTTAACATCCGCAAAATTCATCGCCCATGCAAACCATCCGTGTTGTGCGGGATATGTCGCCGACATCAATGTTGTGGTCGCATTGGTTGTCGTGGATGGAAAGACACCCGTTACCGTTTGTGCGACATGCGACCGCAAGAATGATTTTGACAGGTGGCGGTCAAGGATGCTCATCCCCATGCCATCGACAACAACCAACACCACGTTTTTATAGCCGCGTGATAATGCGGATTGCAACGGCCGTAGCTTTGGTATATCGTTTGTAACGCCCAAATAATCCTGCATTGTCGCCGACACATTCAAAATGGAATTATCCCAATCGGGAAATACGTGGTAATCCATGGTTATCCTATCCTTTGTCCGAACTTGTACTCGCGCGGTTCCCTGCGTCCGTCACGGTGAATATATACCCCGCGGCCGTGGATGTGTCCCTCGAACCATGTGCCCTGGTACCTGTCGCCGCTGTCATAAAAATGTTCACCTTTGCCGTGCATTTTGTCTTTGTCCCATGCGCCGATGTATTTCTCGCCCTTTAGTAATGTATACGTTCCCTGGCCATGGCGACGGTCGTCTTTCCAATCGCCCTCGTATTTGTATCCATTTGAATATGACAAGGTACCTTTGCCGTTTTGTTTGTCGTCCCGCCATTCGCCATCGAAACTGTCACCATAGGCATAAATGTATTTTCCACGGCCATGCTTGTTGCCGTTTTCCCACTCGCCCTCGTACCTGTTGCCGTTTACGTAAAAGTAGACTCCTTTGCCGTGTTGTAATCCGTTTTGCCAATCACCCGCATAAATCGCGCCGTCGACATACAGATACTTGCCCTCGCCATGTTGTTTGCCCCGCAGCCATTGGCCATCGTATTTACTGCCACTGGAGTAATGGTATACGCCCTTGCCGCTCTTTTCGTCTATGTCCCAATTTCCCGTATAGCGCGCGCCGTCCGTATAGTTATAAATTCCGTAACCGTGTTTAATGCCTTTGTCCCAATCGCCGACGTAACGCGCACCATTGACAAAGGTGTACGTCCCGTCGCCGTGGCGCATGTTGTTAACAATCTCGCCGACGTATATATCGCCGGTATCGTATTTGACGGTTTGTTTTGTTTCGGCCATTTGGTTCCTCTCCCCCCTTTACAATGTTGCGGTTTTTGTCCGCGGAGTTTTTATTGCCAACTCTGGTAATGGCTCGTCCTCGCGCGCTTGGATAAATTCCAATCGCGGTGTGCCTACCTTGTTGATGACGTCCGCCGTAACAATAACCCGTAGCAGGTTTTTCATCCCAGGCACGCTGTACATTGTTTCCAGCATCGCGTCCTCGATAATCGTCCGCAGACCACGGGCACCCGTTTTCAGGGCCAAGGCCTTTGCCGCGACCAGCAACAATGCCTCGCGCGTGAATTCCAGGTCGACGTTTTCCATCGCGAACATTTGTTTGTATTGTTTAACAATGGCATTTTTTGGTTCGGTCAAGATATCAATCAACGCGTCTTCGCCCAAACCATGCAGGCCAACGGTGACGGGAATACGACCGATAAATTCGGGAATGTATCCATATCGGGCCAGGTCGCCTGGGGTAACGTCTTTTATCAGTTTGTCCGCCTCGGTTCCCCCGTGGCCAAAGTTCATCATACCGATACCCGTACGTTCGTGGACGATGGAATCCAAGCCAACGTGCGCCCCGCCGACAATGAACAGGATGTTCAAGGTATTCACGTCCACCCGTTTACGCAAATGCGGAATGGCGATGGTGGCAACGGAACCCTCGATAGTTTTCAACAAAGCCTGTTGTATTCCGTGACCTTCCTTTGTGTGGCGGGCGGTTATCTTGTCAATCTCGTCTATGTACACGATGCCGCGTTCGGCCCGTTCGACATCGAAATCCGCGTTTTGCAATAACTTGAAAATGAAACTCTCGATTTCTTTGACACCGTTTGCAATAATCGATGTTGCATCAACCGATGCGAATGGAACACCCAACGCCTTTGCCAAGGTGTTTGTGATGTGGGTCTTACCCGTACCCGTTGGCCCAATCATCAAGATATTACTCTTTGACAATTCGACCTTGTGCCCGCCGCCCGGCAACGGTGCCTTTGACAGGTTAAAGTTCACACGTTTGTAATGGTTGTAAACCGCGACCGACAAAACACGTTTTGCATCGTCCTGGCCGATGACATAATCATCCAGGTGTTTTCGCAACTCCTCTGGCGCGGGCAATGGCACGGCCCCGTCCTCGGTTGGTTGAACCTCGGGTATTGGCTTTGATGCCACGGTAACTGGCGGTGTCTCCACCGTCTTTGCCCCCTCCGCTGGTTTTGTCATGCGCGCCAAACAACCCTGGCACACGGGGATATTTCCCGCCGCCCCAATTTTGTTCGTCGCCGCATTCACCTTACATAATGCACAAACTGTCATATGTTCAATATTATCACACACACAATAATGAACAAAACAAAATGTCAGTAACCCCCTTTACATACAAAAACCTCGTGTTACCATAAACTGCAAAGGCGTCGGCTGCCTAGGCAAGCTCTTTCTTTCGTCTGCGGATAATCCAGATGTGTTATATCCGCCAGATGTGAGGGAGTCCTCGACGTACAGAAAGACTTACCTGGCGCGCCTCGCCATCATCCGTGTCTGG
>Ga0131853_10012309_pt1 | contig 15669 bp, 13 predicted proteins | sample TergutLab28metaG_FD_92764 | JGI IMG/M metagenome (GOLD analysis project Ga0131853, IMG submission 92764) | Labiotermes labralis P1 segment gut microbial communities from Petit-Saut dam, French Guiana - Lab288 P1 (version 2) (version 2) | ecosystem: Host-associated > Arthropoda: Insects >...
GAAAGATGTTTCTCATTCATGATATTCCTAGATGACCTTATTCATTAGGCATGTTGAATTGTCTGTACCATAGTCCAGTAAATTTCAGTAAGGGGAGTATGGAAAGTTTCTTCACCTGTGCACTTTTTTGTCCGACAATTGGAGAAGTCACTCTGCAATGTCAAAATATCACATTTATGAATGGGTCTGATGATGGTGAATTGAGGGGGCAGAGTCATAAAATTTGATATTCATACCATTTACATTGCATAATTTTTATATTCTATTTACTGACACCCTTTTTTTAATATGTGTCCTGTGTACTGACAGCATTTTGATGCTGGCCGTTGCATTATCTTCCCAGCTAACACATCTTGCCATTTGTAGGTGGTTGTATTCATTGCATTTCCTGTGTTCATAGTGTGGACTGTAGCACTTACTTGGTTTCCCTTGTTGCACTCACAGGCTACTTGTTGACATGTGTTTCATTTCTTTCACTGCAGCGTGCTCACCTGTTGGTTCTCCTGTCATTGATATAATTACATCAACCAATAAGTGAAAATGTCAGTTTTACAGGAGTGAGTTACAAAGAGGGAAATAAATGGAACAGAAAAAAATTGGTCCACGCTGTCGGATCGGCAATGTCCGAAGTAAGCAGTGAAGGAAAAATCTGAATAGTACTGAAGACTAACCTTAGCCTCAGTAGTAATGTTGAGTGGTAGGAATGGAATGAAGGGGGAACGCGAGTAATATGTCGAAGGAGTAACCATCGTATCTCTCGTCATGTGCAGTAGATTGAATGGTTGGAGAAGGAAACTAAAATGTTATGGGTGTGCTGGAGGAGGAATAGCAGCGCCTTATGCGGCACAGGGGTAGAACTAACTTACCAAACCCACAACGGGAGCCGGATAAATTGCATAACTATTGTCCATAATTCGAAAGAAGTTCCGCCGATGATTCGTAGATGCGAGTAACCACGTGTGCCAGTAGTTGGTGCGGATGTCCGTGATCATACATCATAAAAGTGGTTGAAAAGTTCCGACTTTTTTGGTTTAGAGTACTGTGGTTTCGTAGAATTTGGTGCTCTACTCCAGGCATGTTGATAATGATGTTGCAGTCTGCCAAGCGTGGTGCTGATAGCCTCCCCTTCTCGACCCTTACTCGCTACCACCAGAAAAATACTACTGTCACAGTCTACCGAGGGTGGCGTTACTGTCCTGCACTTCTCCCCAGCATATTTATCCGCCCCCTTCTAGCCGATGGCCAACAACCAACGGCTGGCCGACATCTCAACCTTTACTCCCCTGGCAACCTCTGTTGGCCATAAACAGTATGTGGACTCTGATACATCATTAAGATGTTGTGAAATGCCCAGCATTAACATTACAGACAACGTGCAATTCAATTCTTAATTTCAATGTCAAATTTTTAAGAATATGTCAAAAAATAAAATTTAAATATTAATTTTGAAACTGTGTCCTTCCTTTGCTGGTTAATGTTATGTAATTATGAGAATGAAAGTCTCAGCTACACAGAGTCTAGTTCTGTATGAATTGAAGCAGCATAAACCATGGTTTCATGAATAATATTTACAGTATTTAGTTCAAGAAAGCAGGTTAAAATACAGTTGGTTACAGGATCCCAACCAAAGCAGTGTAGAGTACCTAAACATTGTAAGGCATTCAGCTTATAGACAGTTCAGGAAAAAATATATGAAATCTAAAATTAATGAACTTGAAACTAACAGTAACATAAAAAATATTGGTGTAAATCGGAATGATAAACTAACAGCAATGCCTGATGTTCGCTGACAACGTATTATACGAATACATCCCTTGCTGCAGGATACCATATGCCACTGAACCATGGAAGTAATATATTTTCTTTTCATGAAGCATTAGCTGAGCTAACCTGGTTAGTACGATGCTAGCCACACCAGTGAATGTTCCTTGCAGTTTTAAATCATGTGTTACAGACAAACAGGTCTCTCACAACCCACAACTTCACATTAATGTCGTTTCATATATGATTCAATTTAATTCCTCTGTGAAGGCTTACAACAATGAAATTATTTTTCAAAAATGAAAAAAAAAAAAAAACACTGAATATCTAAATATCTTAGGTAAATGGCATTAATGGATCAAGATCTGAGGTTTTCATAGCTGAAAAGTTTAAGCCTACTGTGATGTGACGCCACATCATTCGGCGAGTAAGTCCTAATGTTCCAGACGATCGTAGCACCTTCAAAACATCGGGAACGACTTGCCCAGTGAATGAGCATCACATCTCAGAATACTTGAATTTTTGGCATCAAAGTTACTTGAATTACTCATTTTTATATAAAAACTGCTGGCAGTGAAACCCAAGTAGCAGCACACATTCTGAGTTACATAATGACTCTGCAATGCAAATAGTACGAAGTTTGGAGACCTGTGTTCTGGACTTAAAAAAAAGTGAAGACACTATAATAAAATGAATTCTTGTAAATAATAACAGAAATAACTCTCATTTTTAAACAGCTTTTTCAAGAAATTGATATCACAAGTAAGTGCTACTGCTGCTGCACTTTTACAGAGTTTTTCAACTTTGATGTTTTTCAAGTACACACACACACACACACACACACACACACACACACACACACATTAATTCTGACGTTATCATACTGCTTTCAGGGATACACACAAATGTACTTTGTGCTGAATTTTGTTGTACTATGCCACAGTAGTATTGCTCATTATCCCTCAATTTACCTGTAAAGCACTATCAATCACTTTTGTTTTTAGTGTCATCTTTGTAATGCAGGAACACAATGCTGAACAGGAAAACACCAGCCATCATGCTGAATGCACTGACGTAGTACGGGTACGCACTTGGAATGAAACGCTCGTATTCTGTATGCTGCAGTGGTCGCACAGAAACCTGAAACAGAAGGAAGAGAAAAACGGGTTGTTAAATTTGTTTATAGTTTCAAAGACAATACAAATCACGAGAAGGAAAAGGACACGTGAGCTGCTTAAGTAACCTACATTATATGTGTGTGTTGCAGAGCAGTGTATCCACAATTACTCACCGTGAAAAATACAGAGCCAGTGCATGACACGTATACAATTTTAATGTAATACCGCTCAAACAATGCAAGGCACAGGTGCCAGAACTGAACATATCTTCAATAGTTACATAATCACAGTCCCAAAACATCGGTAACAATCTTTAGGTGACATCTCCATTGTGCTCAGATTAATAAACGTATCTAAAGAAGTTCCAGCACGGACAACACAGTTCTATTTCTTAAGGTAACTGGTTTTGGCCCATTTTATAGGCCATCATCAAACCTGCTTACCAGAACCCATGAAAGAAACCCTATAATCATCTACATAACCTTAGAGGAAGATATCTCTGCCTTTACACAGATATATAAAACACTCCTACAAATACACTTATTTGTCCTTGACAAACCATGAATCTATGCTGCGTGAAGTTCCAGAAGAGCACAGATGCTATATGGTCTACTCTACAACGTAAATCTTCCACAATCCCATGCATTTTTGTGGTCCTCTTTCAGCCATGAACAAGTAACCATCCCTCACCTGTGTTGTACTGAAAAGGTGTGTGTATCCAACACGATTATAGTCGACCTTGAACTGGTACACCCCATATACATCAGGTATCTTGAATCGTGCTTCATATTTGCCACCTTCCTTTCTGTTCAGTTTTGTGCGCACAAACGGATCGATGCGGACAAATTCAAGCTGTACATCGTCCGCATCATATGGAACCCAAGTTCCCTTCTGCAGCTTTTCAATCTCAATTGTGTATACCTTTAAAAATGAACACAATGACCAAGTTGGAGCATCAGAATTATGTGGAATTATAAAATGTTAACATTACTTAAAGTAAAAGGCACAATCATGCACAGAAACACCCTGAAATGATGATACTTTAACATTCCTGTAGCAGCTCGAGGGTTCATGTCTTCTGGGATGTGATGCTGTGACACTGAGCAAGTGGTTCTCGTTGTTTCAAAGAATCGTAGTGTCTTCACCTTCATGGTAAAATAGCCCAAGAATATTCTTCTTGAACTGCTTGACCACAAAGATCCATTTAAATATCAAGAACCACTACCACAGTGACTCAGTACCACATTCCAGAAGACATGAATTCTCAAATTCTGTTAGTTCTCACTGTTCCTGTTGGTACAGTTAGATGGAATATTAAAAAAACACACTGGCTATACAAGGCAAAACACTTCTGCCCCTTTAACCCTTATCCTGCTAACGTGGAGAATATGGTGAGCTCATAATAATGCCAGCAAATGGCAGATGGGATTCAACTCAGCATTTAAAGGGTTAAATATGCCCTTGTCTTTTGTTTTCATTCAAATGTGTGAAATTATATTTTGTTATTCAGCAATCTTCTATCTACAATTAAACATTTAAACCTCAACATAAAAGTATTTAAGCCCACAGTATAAGGATATCTCTCATCTCTTACCTCCTACCTTCTTGATACATTCACAGCAAATGAAAATCCTTATGCTATATAATGACATGGGTAAAGCACATATGCTGACTTATCTAACACAGTATGACTATCGTTAATCTACTGTCTGTACAGTTTTTCAAGTTATGTAATTACATGCATGTAGAACTAGTGACTCGCTATGGGCTGGACAGGCCAGGGATTGAATCCCAGTGGGGGCGAGATTTTCTGCACCTCTCCAGATCAGCCCCGGGGCCCACCCAGGCTCCTATGCAATGGGCACCAGGTCTTTCTCCCGGCGGTAAAGTGGCTGGGGTGTTGTGTTGATCACCCAACACCATCCAGCGCCAGTACAGCTATACCACTACTCCTCCTATGGGCCTTATAACCAGTTGTAGGGTGAAATTTACTGTTAAATTTTAGCACATTAAGCAGTGGTACTGGTGTTCAGTATATAACAACTTTCACAGATACATTGTGTCATGCTGCACAGTGCCTGTACACAGACTGTGTATCAAGTAGTCACTTCAGTTTATGTGGGACAAAAGTTCTGCACATGTATTATGGCACAGTTAATAGAGTCTGGTTTAGGCCAAAGAGAAACACAGAAGCTGTCGGTAAATTCCAGTCTACCGTACTCCTCACGATGCCTTATGCAACGGACCTCAATGCCGCCATCATCCAGCGATGTCTTCCCACAAATCAATGAACTACCATCAGCTTTCAAATGTAGAAATTTCCTGTGTTCCCATTCCCTCTGGCTGCTAGAGGACCCACACAAGCACACAACAGCCCACCCCCACACCCTATTAATACAGGGGTGCTGATAAGTCCTTAGCCCGACCAGGAAGGAAACAAGCTAATGTTTCTGTCAGAATGGTGTGAATTTCCTTCGGTGCCATGCCTTGCAGGAAAAAAAATTTGATGACAGCTCGCGTCTTGATGTTGTTGAAATCGCGCGCGTCCCTGACATCCTTCCGAGCTTGTTTCCTTCCTGGTCGGGCTAAGGACTTATCAGCACCCCGGTATGTTAACTGTTCGATATACAATTTCTGCATGGTACTCACGACTGTCTCCATAATAGTATAAGCTTGCGGTGGGGCTTTCTCTCCGGGACGGTGGTGGGAAACGGACTTCACCCGCAGCACTCCGTGTTCCTTGAACACCCACTGGCTGAGAGCTGTGGCCACTGGTTGATTGCCAGACACATCATATCTCTTCCCACCCTACATTATGTACACAACTGTTAGTTATGGTGACAGACAGAAAGACAAAACTCAGAGTGAATACAGATTTCATTTGTTAAGTCTCAAGAATACACACATCCTGCAATGGCTGATACTGTGAGCACTGGGCTTTCTGCAATGCACTTCTCTCACATTACCTCCAAATATTTACAGCTAAGCAATCTATTGCCTCACACTACCATATCTCTCTATTGTCTTCCTTGACCCTGACCGTCATTTCCTTGGTTTGCTCTTCCCACTGAAACTTCATCTAATACAAACATTTTCACACGTTTCCCAGTTCTATGATCTCTGCACAATTTGTTACTTTCTTACATGGTAAACAAAATAAAGGGGGTGACTGATCACAACCGTACTTTTCTGACTAAATTTTAATGTCAAACTGTGTACTACATGTTTCAGCTTTTACAGAGCCATCATCAGGCACCCAATCTTAAAAACATCTATAGGAAAAAATTCCTTACAATATCAAGCTGTTACATGAAAGTAACTGATATCTCAATTACAATATTATATTAAATAGTGTACGTCAGCACAATCACTTTATAACTCAAGGTAATTATAAGGCTACATATTTCGACTATAGATTAGTCATCCTCAGGCCTATTTTGTCAATCGTGTCACAGATGCTGTGCACACTTTGGGATCCCATTGTGTTTACATCCATGGAATACGTGAAATTGGATCATTTGTCTCGTAAAATGTATTATACAAATTGTGTCTAAAAAGTTAAAATATGTAAAATTCTTAACGGTGTATTGGTGTTCACCATTTGCAAATATGAGTCCCATTATCGTCTAGTTGTTTTTGGTGAGCTATGGGATACTGTATATTTACTGGTGACGGAGTACGTCTTTGTTGCTGTTCCATGGGAGTGGGTGTGTTGTCATACGATCTCGCACGCTGAAATATTGGATAGTATTGTCTGGTAAGGTTTGCTGCTTGTTTCTATTGTTATGCTGTTAATGGATGGATGAGTTTCCAGTTACGATTTTCTCCTAACATAAGTGTTGAGTTTTTGGTTCCGTTATTTATGTAGCCCTTGTGACCAGAAGTAGTCTTCAGCGTAGGTGTCTATACGTTCACACTGGATATTAACCACTGTGTAGCGTATCGTTCTATAGCTATGTTGTTCTAGGTATTACAATCAATTACTTTTATCTCCCTACTTGTCTTTCACGAACAATATTCCATCTCATTCAATGCTATAAGCTTTACACAGTCAAAAAACCATAAACAAAAATGGAAGCTCAAGAATCTTCAGTACACATGCACGCAACTGCCCGCCTTGTTACTCAATGCAAGATTTCTATGTGCTCATTCCATGAACCTGTCATACCTTGCACATACATGAACACACACATGTGAAAGAAAGAGAGGGATAATACTGTTATATACATACCAATGCTTTCTGAACAGGAGAAGTGAAAGCTTCATCAGAAAAGAAGTACAGTGAACCGGAGAATACCACACGTGCGTTGTTCCTGGCTTGCAGGGCGGCAATCAGTAGCGTATTACGACCCACGGCATGTGGGTACTGTAAGGACACAAGAAATTTCATATTGCTTGTGGCATAACAGTTAAGGTCACATGCAGTTAATTCATGTTTTCTAACAGCCCACAAGACAACACCAAATATTTCAACCATACAATTCTATTTGTCCATGAAGAGGAAACAATCAACTTCCAACTGTGCCTAAGAGTTTTCACTGTATTTCTTGCCATACTGTATCTGATGTTCAATGTATACGTACTCAACATGTCTACTGCAGTCCAACAATTCAATTTTCATAAATCATTGATAGTTTATTTTTATATCACCAGCACACATGTGTGAGCACTGCAGACCACAGTAAGCGCCTCTGTTCGCTCGCATCAAGTAAAACCCAAGAATCACCATAACATCTCTCAAACTACACACAATATATTTTGTGTTAAAATACCAAAATGTTGATTCTAAAGCATTTACAGATGGTGTAGGTCTCTAAAATTTAAATTCCAAAAGGACAGTTTTTTCCCCCCTCCCACTAAACATCATCTTTGCAAATTGTCACATAACTCACACACTGTATGTTCTTGATCATGCAGGCAGAAAAGTAAACACACAAAAATTAAATGCAAAAAGAAATAAACATTTACAAAAAGCACATATTGTGTTAAAGAGAATTAATAATGTAATGTGGTATAGTAGCTAGAATTAAAGAAAATGGACAAAAAGAGAAGAAAGAGGAGGAAGAGGAATAGAGTGAAACATGAATTGACAAACTAAGGGGAGGGAAGACAGGAGAATTAGTGAAGGATGCAAGATAGAAAAGACATATAGCAGAATGCAACATCCACAAAGTCTGTCTGTAACTTGAGACTCTCACAGCACTGTACCATATGAATACAGCCTTCTCAGATTTGATGTTGTATGGTTTGGTTTAATGTAGGAAAAACCTGCTGCTTCCATCTTCAAGGTAGATTTTTATACTGCGGACAGAAGCAACAAATTGTTTCATATCCTGAAGACTGTAACCTGAAGTTTGAATTCTCAGAATACAGTGTGTAACAGGCTGTTTGTCTGAGGTATCATGGTCAGATTCACAGCAAGAGCAAGGGATTCTCTCCCCACCAAAATGTCCTGACTGGCTCTGGGGCTCGCAACCCTCCTACTGAACAGATGGGATGTGAAGGTGACCACTTACACCTACCTAGCGCATACGAGTGCAGTTGCAACTTGACAGTCCTGCATGTGTGGATGGTGTGCAAACTGGCAATTTTTGTGTGGATGGTGTGCAACCTGGCAATTTTTGTGTGGATGGTGTGCAAACTGGCAATTTTTGCTCTAATTATTTACATTAATATGGTGGTTTACCTCCTTTATGGGTTCATCAGGAACATACGAGTAGGCTGAACTGTGTGCAGATAATATTTGAAGTACCAGTGGGTTGTCTCTATCAGCTACCAGTCCGGTGCCCTGGTACAGGAGAAGAGGCACAGCGCTGGTACCAGTAATCACTGGCGCCTGGATTAGGTTTGTAGGTTCAGCTACTATAAGAGTATGCTATAACAGAATTGTAAATTATTATTGTACCTCATTAAGCTGGTCTTGAAATGCATATGTGACACCAAATAATGTGCACAATTATGTGCCTCACTAAAAACTAACTAACTAACTAACATGCAGCACAGCCCTCCTTGAGAAGCTAAGAGGTCCTCGGCTAATCAAGAAATTCTGTGAACTTACTGAACATGAAGGTTCATTACAATGTTGAAAGTCTGCCACTGATCCTCCCTGTGCTGAGCATCATAAATCCAGCAAACACACACACTCCATTTCCATTCCTTATGATCCATTTTAAAAATACTCTGCCAAATATGCCCACATCTTCCAATCAGTATGTTTAGCAAATGTTTTCCCACCAAAACCCTGTATGCTTCAAATTCTCTCCAATTAATGTACATAGATAAAACTACTAACCAACATGAAAACATGCAATATCCTAAAAATTAATTCTTCACACAATCACACATTCCCAATGTGGATGCTATATGCAGGAAGGAAGTATAAATTACTACTGCATGTGGTATGAGTCCCTTCAAACCACAGACAGGCTGCAAGAGGCAACTGTACAGAGTATAAACACTTTACATCCATTTTAAAAGACTGTGAACGTGGTGAAAATGACTGCCATATTGATAATAAGAAATCACTCTTTGTACATACCTTGCCTAGATCATTAACATCATAGTTGAGATGATCTATGACAGACGCTCCTTCCTCATCCACCTCAAAACCAACCTCAGATGCCAGTTCTCGCAAAACATCTCCAGAATTAGAGCTACCAGCAACAAGTACATTACCTGTAGTAAGAGAGACTTATGTCCAGTCAGAAGTTACATACACTATATAATAAAATTACACACCAACTTTGTCCACTTACCTCCACCATCAATAAATTCTGTTATAGTTTCAACACTCAATGATCCACCAAATTCTTCAACTGAAGGTGCAAAAATTATAAGATGCTGATACAAAAATTCGCCATACTTCGAAAGTACAAGACTTGCGTCATCAGCTGATTTAAAAGTTAGTGAATATCCTCTTTCTGCAAACCAAATGAAAACTCGGTTAATAATTACACAATTATTGACACTACTACTAGGTGGCGTTAACAAGTTACAATTTATTTTATCCCACAAGATGAATTACAGTATCGGAGGATACTCATTACCATTCCTAACCTTCCTATAATAGTACTAGCGGCAGAACGTATTATTGTTAACGGACATAATCTATTTGCGGTTAAACCACGATCTAAAATCGAATACGTCATACAGGTACTAATATGAATAATCAGTCAATTCAGCAACACGACATACAACAAGAAAACAGCTAATTCTGAACCACGTAGGCTCATTGAACCGGCGTGCTTATATATACAGTTACATAAAACATAACCAACCTTGCAACGATTTAAAGAACATTGAATGAGTTTCCCTGATTGCTAGATTATCGAGGAGCACTAAAGTTTCACCTCCAGCACTTACACCCCAAATAACTTCAAGAAGTATAACGAATATAACTACCAAATTACTACAACGCGCCATGTCGCATATCCACTATCACCACGTCGGCTAATCGTTATTGGTGGGTTGGAAGTGGAACGGTGGAAATTACGTACTGAATTAACAGAAGGAACGAAACATGTGCATCCGGTTCGTTTAAATTTCCGCTATTCAGTCGTTCAATGCGGCTGCTTGGTATGTAGTTTGACAGACGGATCAGGACCTTTCAAAAACGTGCGTTTCAGTAAGTTTCGGTGACTGAAAGTGGTATAATGAGTGAGGTGCCATGTGTAACTTACATGGCACTGTACATTCTTTCATTTCACATACTTCAAAGCAATTCAAGAACCTCTAATTTGTGGAAATTGAACACCGAAGAAGGCAAAATCGTGGAAGCCAGTCACTTTCCCAGGATTGTCACCTTGCCAGGCATTTCTAATGAGCATATTACAGATAGTGATCAGATATTCAGTATCATAACTTCAACGATACATTATGGAAAAACCTGGACAAAACAAAGCATGGAATACTACTGTACTGAATGCCAGGCCATAAACTTTGGCATTAGCGATACGTAAGTTCGGTTCTGCTATTTTCACTGTAACATGTAAGATTAGGGTCATTTTATAACGTAAATTTATATATTCATTGTGACCTTGTTTCAGGTTGGGAAGTAAACCCTCAGAACGAGGAAGCAATAAAAGTAATATATTTCAAAATGGATGGGATTCTAAAACCAGTGCTTCTGAAACCACAAATCAAGTTGATCATGAAAGTGATGAATATTTAGATTGTGGAAAATCAGTAAACTTTACACATTACGATAACCTAGTTGGAGTAGCCAATAGACGTAATCATCCACGTGTACCTGAACCACAAGTAGCCATGATATTTAAAAAGAAAGGCACAAAGAGTACAGAATTTGATGTCAATGCACTAGAAAGAAAATTGAAGAAAGCAAAGAGAGAGGTTTGTAACAGTTTTGCTTTTCAGTTAGGTTCTGAGAGCAAGAATATGTTATTACAGTCAGAAAAGACAAATCAGTTATAAACTCAGTAAGTTATATATATTCATTGTGTGTCTTCTTTTTTACTTGCAGAAACCTAAGTCAGTTCAGCTTTATAACCAGATAGGCAATTTCTGGCGAATAAAAGGTGATGCTCAGAAGTCAATAGAGTGTTTCAGGCGGGCACTTGCAGTGTCTCCGCATAATGCAGAAGTAAGTTTTCAGTTACAATTGCAGTGATCCAGTTTGTGGGTGGTATTTTCTCTGTATGAGCAGTTTCCATAATGGGAGGTTATGGTATGTAGCTGATATAACCTGTCCTTACCATGCCCATCTATAAAGGACCACTTCTGGGAACTTGCAATGGTGTGGGACCACACCATGATCTTTCCTTTTTAACTCATGTATTCATTGTTGATTGCACTGAAGAATCATTTAACTGTTGTGTCTGTTCATTTGAGAGTGCTTCCCAAGTTTTGTTGTCAGAAGTTATAAACATTTCTTCCAAAGATCCAAATCTTTTGGGATGGTAATTAGCTAGTAAATTTTTAATGGCACTTCAGATGAGCATACTGCCTCCATGCAATTGGGTATACGTGCTATGTCAGGAACCCAACTATAGCGTACATGATGCCACTCCACTTCCTCTTCACAGCATGTAATGTCACTGTGGATAAGGTTAAATTGCATTCCTACATCACCAAATGAAATGGAATGTGCTGATTAAGCCTTAATATTAGGTGACATAATGCTTCAAGACATTGGGCTTCACTTACCCAACGTTGCAGGGTCACATCCAAAAAAAGAATCAATCCCTCAACCTCTTCTATGCCTTCACACATTTATTGTATTTCTTTTTAGGTTCTGCTGAATTTGGCTAGAGTCTTATTTAACTTACAGTACCTAGATGATGCGATCTATCTCACTAGAAGGTCTCTTGAGGTTCAGCCACCAGATAAGAATGCCTGGCAACAGTACTTCACGCTGGGGGAAATATTCAAGGTACTGATATATACCTGTAGGTGCTTATGCAGTTGTGCAGTCCATTTCTTAGAACAACCAATTACTAAAGTAAATTCTCAAATTTATAGATAATTTTTCCATGAGGTTTCTTTCTTCGTATGAAATTCCCAGCTGTGGGGACATCATATTATCTTGCAACCATTGCTAGTCACTTCCTGTTGCCTCGCTTAACTCATAAAACTTCAAATTGCAGTGAATAATGTCTCTGTTAGACGTGCTGCGTGTGCGTGAGCTGAAGGAGCACATTTCACTACGCCGACTGAGCTATTCTGAGTCCTTTATCAAATTAAGCACATAAAACAATTTCAGGCATATGCAGTCAGTGATGTACAAACAACAACTGATGTACAGATGATGTGAAAGAAGATGCTTTGGCTGCCGAAATCAAGTATTGTACTGGCCAAATCAAGTGTTATACTGAACACAGTGTTTATATGTTTCAGGCTTACGGTCATTATCAAGAGGCGTCGCTTCACCTCCGCCATTCTCTTGAGCTGAAACCAGAGTTTGAACCAGCTCTTGCAGCACTAAAAGACATGGAATCCATACCAGACACAACTATACATGTTTATACTCTGCTAATCATCATATGTCTGGTATGACTGGCGCAGCACATTCTAATAAAGAACTCAAAATATATAAACCCATTGTTGTATGATGGCGTTTGCTAATTTGCAGTACAATGCCTGGCAGGGGTGAGAAATCGTCTTCTCTCCAAGTCCAGACCAGCCTGCTATTCAAGGGGCAATTCCCCTGGGAGTAAAGTGTCTGGGGTGTGAAGCTGACCACCCACCTCCCTCTAGCGACATGTTAATGAGAGGGAGTGGAGATGTACTTCCACTCCTCCATGTGCCTTCAACGCTGTGGTGCTTAATCAAACACAGCAATGTTTACATGCTTGTTCATGAGTGTTGTGATACATGCACTGATGATGCTATCACACTGTCTTCAACTGTCACCACACTCACAATTTCACCATTTTATAATGGATTTTAAATAAACAGGCTGGGAGGGCGTGGACTGGGTTCATCTGGCTAAGGGTAGGGAAAATAGGGGGCTTTTGTGAACACAGGAATGAAACACCATGTTTCATAAACTGTGGGGAGTTTCTTGGCTAGCTGAGGAACTGGTAGCTTGTGAGGAAGTACCAGGACACTGAATGTTGTGGTGGTCTTGTATGGTTTCCCTCAGAACTCCAGGCAAGCAGTATATCCTATTAGGCCACACCAGGTTCCTTGCACCTCCTTTTCAATTCATCACTCATTCATTCCCCTTCACTCTTTGAGATACTGCCACTGTCATTAAGCAAACAATAAACACATTACTTTGAATTGAGATGCTCACCGTATCACAGTACAAGGCACTGTTTGAAGCTGTCGTCTGTTTCCAAGCTTGTACAATGAGACAAGCAGTGAAAAAGAGGTCCTACTGTAGCAGGTCACAAAGTTCACCAGTTAATATGGCGGTAATCATACACAGACATCCTGAAAACAAGACAGTTTACATCAGATTATGGATGTAAAAACATGGACCTTTTGTCCATTCCTATATCCTTGTCAAAAGTAGCAGCACAATATATATATATATATATATATATATTTAAAAATGACAACTGGCTGACAGAGATTGATGGTAATCGATTAAAAAAAACAGAATCCAAACCATTTTATTTAGCAGTTCGATGAAAGACTAATATTATCCACAAAATTATCTGCTGTAACATTTTCATGCCAAATTCAAATTTGGTGGCTCGTGTACTTTATCTGTAACGTAAAATGACAAAAAAGCAAGATAGTGAATATCTGTTGACTACATTTCTCACTTCATAAGTACATAAGCACTGTTATCATGTCCATGCACCAGGCTCTTCTCACTGCCAATAAATTTTGATTGTCTGATTGACTGTCATTAAATCTAAGGATCATACCAATGCAGCCCACACATTTTGATTCTGTACCATTTAATGTAGGATCATAAATCTTAGCACAGTAAAAGCTTCACTATAGCTGTGTGCAATGGATATTCAGCTTCCAGCTATGAACAGTGTCAGTTAACTGTGATGGTTCTGTCTGTGTGTTAAGCCATGTAAAACTGGCTATGGAGATCATAACACATCTACAAATTTGGTGCCCACTTGTGTGTGTGTGTGTGTAAGAAATTACTAACATGAGCCATGGATGACATCTGAGGCCCCCACAGAGGTGTTGCATATGATGCCCAGACTGCTGTAGCCTCCAGATGAAGGCACTGTGATCCTCTGAACCAACAGCAACTCCTCACCCAACAACACATCATCACATCCCGGATGATTTGAGACATAATGACTGGTTTCATCTAACATTACTTGCTTTGAGGACTTGTAAATCATCTGTTGTTATTCCAGAAAAGGAAACAAGTTTCGGAAATGATCTCTTCCAATCCTCAGATGAATAGGTGGGGGGAGGGGGGGGGCAGACAACTGTAGAGGTGGGTCTGACAGTTACTGGTCAGTCGCAATCGTATGTCCAGTGACTGAAATTGCGTCTTCCTATTTGACCAAAACTGAGTGGGTATTTCCCCACTTTTGGGATGTGACACTGGTGTCTTTGGGTGAGTACTTCTCTGTGGTTTGAAGCAGTGTAGTGCCTTCATCATCAAGGTCATGCAGTCTCAACAAGAGTACAGTCCTTTGAAATGGGAACTCCTCACCCATCAACACAGCATTACATTTGGCAAGAATTATAGTGCCAAAACAGTTTACATATCCAGCATGTGTTTAGACATTAAAGGCAACTATCAAAGTTAATTTAAAAGAATCTGTTCAGATTAAGAGACACTTGATACATGCACAACAGCACAGCATATTAACATATAACAACGCAGTTCACTAGTTCTTTAAGTGTTAGTTACTTAATGCTACTTGTTACTCCTGAAGTGTTAGTTACTTAATATGACATGAAGATTTTGTGACATTTACCTTAATACGGTGCAGAATCTGTCAGTTGTACGATAAGACTGGCTTAGTGTTTTATGGAGTCTGGGGTTCTCAAAATTATTATGTAAATTATGCAGAAATATTCATTTTAGGTTACCGATAAAGATGTGCGATACTTGTCATCTGGGACGTGACATTGCTTTGTCTGGTGGCTGTCTAACTACCTGACAACATGGCATCACATCCCACAAGCAGTTCCTACAGTGACAGACATGAGAATGTCCAGTCTCACATTAGGTACAATTTTTGAAGCCCACTCTAGAGGTCCCTTATCGACTCATGAGCTGTGTGTAGGCATGGCTAACAGTGTGCCCCCCCCCCCCCCCCCCCCCCACACCCGCCCCCCCAAAACCCGACACGTTTCCCCGGGGGGGAAAGGGGGGAAACCCCTGGGGGAGCCTTTCCCC
>Ga0131853_10012310_pt1 | contig 15669 bp, 8 predicted proteins | sample TergutLab28metaG_FD_92764 | JGI IMG/M metagenome (GOLD analysis project Ga0131853, IMG submission 92764) | Labiotermes labralis P1 segment gut microbial communities from Petit-Saut dam, French Guiana - Lab288 P1 (version 2) (version 2) | ecosystem: Host-associated > Arthropoda: Insects >...
TGGACTGGATTGGGCTGGCCCAGGATAGAGACAAGTGGCGGACGCTTGTGAGTGCGGTAATGAACCTTCGGGTTCCGTGAAATGTGGGGAATTTCTTGACTAGCTGCAAACCAGTTAGCTTCTGAAGAAGGACTCTCCACCATGGAGTAAGTAAGCGATGTTGATGAAAATTATAGTCTTGTGCGACATGTTGCTGTGTTAAAATGTGATAAACCCAAATTTAGGAAGGATTACTCTTCTCCGAAACATCTCTAACAATTCAGATATGGACACATCCTTACAACTACTTCAGAGATATTTGAATTTATCTTCAGCTTACTGAAAATAATCCAGTTATTCTAAGTGTTACATTTTTCAATTCCAAAATTTTAGGTAACAAATTGTAACTAATCAGATCAGAAGATCTTAGAATACTGTCACAAATAATATTATTACAACGCTTCTAATTTTTTGTCTTTAAGAAATTTGATACGAATTTGTCATATCGAGGAGTATTGCAGTACGCATTGTTTTTTTTTTGTGGTACTCTAAAGTTAGAGCAGGTCTGTTTATCACCAAGCAACTGTAGTGCACATAGCTCGCTTTTCCTGTCCGAGGCTCACATTTTGGTTTTAAAGAGATGGTGTAATTACATGTGGAAACAGTACGTCCCAACCCACCGCACTTAAGTATATGGTTGGCTATGAGGCCTGTACGTGCTATGCAAGATAGGAAAAACGGTCCGCCTTGGAGTATAACAGGCTTCAGTCCACTTCCTCTCTTTCGTCATCTCTTCCCGAACCACTTTAACAAACCACTTACACATTTTTTCCCCCACGGCGTAACAGCCCATAGTGGGTCATGGCTTCCCCATTAAAGAGGCTTCCCGATCACATGCATTGGACACACACGCCCTCGGTAGGACTCTTATGGACTTGTGATCAACCCGTCGCAGAAATCTATACATGACAACAAACAATATTCTCATGAGACAGACATCCATGAGATAAGCGATAATCGAACCCGCAATCCCATCAAGTGAGTGGCCCCCAGACCTACGCCTTAGACCGCGCGACTACTGGGATCGGCACGTGTACATTAGTTGATAAAAAATATTGCGTGTTCGCGATTACTTTTGAAATATTTTGACGATATTTGTCTTTACTTTGAGGCTTGAAAGTGATGCTGAATTCCCAAAGGCCGGTTGCTAGCCTACCGCTAGGTAGTCCAGTGGTGGGGTTGTCACCTTTTAGCCTCTTTACAGGCGTGTTCTGCAGCCCTTCCTCAGCGGATGATGGAAGAGTTGTATACTCCAGTTGAAATGTGATTTCACACGGTGACGCAAGGAAGGGGAAGTGAAGGGGAAACTGGCGAATGGAGTGGGTAGCCAGTACCCTTCACATTACCTCGGAACATGGTGTATCCAGAATTACTACCGCTGATGCGCACACCTCGGCTGCCTGTAGTCGACTGAACTGACGCCCCCGCCTATTTAAATGGATTCGTCCGTTTCGCCGAAAGACGAAATCTGGTTTCTGCGTGTGTGCCATCATATTTCAACTGGCCTCTACCGTTGTCACTCGGTCTGCATAGCCTCGTTAGTTAGGGCAGGTTGAACCACGGGTAAGTGAGGATGTGGTTTGTGTATGAGTTCACTTCACTACTCCTTGCTCTGGATGTCCCAATTCTTTTATATGGAAACGAAATTTGGATCGTTAGAAAAAAAGGATAAAAATCGATTAACATCAATCAGGATGGACTTTTTCAGAAGAAGAGCTGGGTACCCCCTTTTTGACCGCAAATGAATGTAGAAATACTGGAAGAGTTGAAAGTAGAACCAGCTGAAGAGAAACTAAGAAGATACAAATCAAACTGGTTACGACTTGCAAAAAGAATGGATAACAACAGGATATCAAAAATAATGCTGAAATATGAGAGACCAAATGGACGAAGACGACTTGGAAGACCTTTGAAGAGACTATTAGACGAGGCCGATACAGGTCTATCAAGGCCTAACTGGTGACGCAAAATGATGATGATTATTATGATGATGATGTAATTGTTACTGAAATCTTGGTCATTGTCCAATTTATTATAAATTGAAAACCAAGGGATTGACACTAGCTCTTTCTAACGCGCCTAACTGAGAAGGTTTTTCCATTTTCCACTTTCCGCTTGAAAATGTCTTCAGAATTAGCCTTCGAAATTTTGTGTCTTTAATTTGGAATGATGAAACTATTCGATGGTCGCCTCTACCACAAGCAATATTTGATCCCATAATTTCTCATATACGGCGTGGTCAAAACAGTCTCCTCCGTGATGTGTCGCCATGTGGTTTGATAGATTGGTGCCAAACCTTCACAGTAACATCCCAACTCCATTCCGAGTGTTGAAGAGTGACCTATGCTGAAGATGGTGGCAGTAGGCTACACTGAAGCTTTACTACCTGTTTATCAAAACACTCGATGTCACATTCCGGAACACCGTCATCCTCATAGGCATCGTCTTGGGAAAGTCAGGGTTGTCTCACCCGCCCTTATCGTTTGAATTTAGAAGAGAGGTCCAAATTTAAATTTCATATAAACTAGAGTGTATTTAAATAAGAAACTGCAAGAGCTGGAATATGTATAAAAGTTATGGTGAAATGTATCATGTTTTTCTTTAGTTGCTGACAAATATTATGCACAATATTGGTCGAACATCACGTTTCTCCTACATTCAATGTACAGCTGTCTTTGTGCAAACCATTAAGGCATATAGGGGAGCAGAGGTATAGCTCCTGTCGTTAGGACCTCGGTATTAGGTTGAAGTAAGTGGTTAACATCATGTGGCAGTTCTTTCCCCAGGAAAAAACCTGAATAGCTGGACGTGTGGGTTCCACAGCTGGTGTGGGTGTTTCGGGTAGGAGAAAAGTTTTCGATGTACATGTGACTTAACAGTGAGGCGCGATCCTTTAACCATTGTTGCAGTAGAAAAGCAATAAGTGTTTCATATTCTGATTGTGTGTATTGTAGCCTACGTTTTACAGCACGCAAACCTCATGGGTTACGTTATATTGTCGTCTGTGTCCTGTCTTGCTGTACCTGTCTGATTTCACGTTATCTTATAATCGACAAAATTATGCTTTTAATGTCACAGAAATTTGAAACTAAAATTACAATTTTGTATTCTTTGATCCTTAAGTTTTTAGCCAAAAATTGGGACAGCAAACATTTCGCACCGAAGTGTGACAAGAAATCTCCGAACAAATCCTTTTATTAAATTTTCGTGTGCTTAATTTAATTTCATCTGTAGTTAAGCCCCTAGGGCCTGAAGGATATGTTTAAATAACTGTTTGATATGGGCCGATCCCGGTGGCTGTGCGGTCAAAGGCGTGGTTCCCCAGCCACTCGCTTGCTGGGATTGCGGGTTCGAATTCCTCCTCTGGCATGGATGTCTGACTCTTGTGAGTGTTGTGTGTTGTCAGGTAGGAATCTCTGCGACGGGATGGTCACTCGTCCAGGGGAATCTTACCGAATGTTGTGTGTCTGAGTGTTATCAGTTGCAACAGGAACTGATACATCTACAATGAGTAGGTATATAGAAGTCAGACTAAAAAAAAGTTTAACCTGGTGTTTATAAACGCAATGCACGAACTTAATAGTTACTCCGAGGACAGTTGTCTTGGTACTGTTATTTATTGCTGTAATCAGTGTGCATATGGTAGAAATGAAAGTCAAGGTCAATGAATAAGCGATCTAAACGGGATGTTTTCTTGGAACTGAATGCAGTAAAAGAAGTATTTGCCTCTGTTACTTTAAACCCTAAAGACTGTTACCAGTAACACGCACTAAAGTTAAAGGACAAATCTTTGATCGATTTAGTAAATATTGTCTCCAGTCAGGAAATAAAACACAATTGCATTGGTTTGAGGCCAAATTAAAATCGCTGTAGTTTGCACTGGATTATGCAGTTTGCAAGTTAGAGTGACTACATGAAAAAACTGTGTCTAACTATCGTATGGCTGCTTGTTTAAAACTTATAATTTTACCTCCTGCTCTTTCGAACTTATGTTTTTAACAAGTGAGTTCTCTGTTTTATCCAAAAGCAGATGTTTTAAATTTTGAAATGAAGGGTAGTGTTCGAGTTCAAACTTTGCTGAAGGTCGATGTATTTTAATTCTGGCAGAAACACAAAGAGATAAATGCCCTTTTTGCATTTACGTTTCCTATGTGGAATGGGGGAAAATAAGTTACTGGTACACGTACTGCGAAATAAAACTGAAGTAACTAGGTTCGATTTTTATTACTTTAAAGAAAAAAATAGATACGAGAGAATGTTTCTGCATTATAGCTAGCAGGTATTTGGGTTTTAAGAAGAGGCTAATAATGTCCTTGGCTAATTAAAACTGGATGGGTAATAAAGGATAATTGGATGACTTCAGAATAAAAGTAGTGTTATATTTCAGCACGAAGAATTGACGTGATTTTATGTAATTCAAAAATGAAGTTAAGTGATTGAAATTAATTAGATAAATTCTTGAAAAACGTTCGAATTAGCTATTTCTTTTTATAGTAATCGGCGAAAAAGTATAAGTAAAAATATTTGATATTTCAAAGACAAAACGTATGTGTGTTATGTAAGGACTCAATCCGTATCGCGCAGTAAACACTCCCACCTCGGTTTTAAAAACCAGTCTTTTAGTTTTGACGTTTTGCTGACCGTGCATCTCAGTACCTTTCTAACAAGTTTAGTAACTGGAAAAACATAACCTCTACATGACATAACATGTTTATAGTAAGCAATACACAGTAATCTCACCCGAAAAATTCACACATAAATTTTACTACTATTTGCTCGTATTTATAAAATTGTATTTTAGTAATTTTAGACCACTCACCTGTTTCAGTGTGACGATACCAGAGGCTGTGTAATGCAATTTTGACCTCCTGCTGATGAGCACATGTGCTCGAAACATGTAGAGGCAAGAAATAAATTTATTGTAAAACAAAAATTTTGTACATCATGATAAATAAACAGTCTTTTAATGTTCTGTAAGGTAAAATTTGCTGTTCTGTCCGAGATCCATACAAGACACAAACATTTCATGTGATCACGATGTAGAATGTTTGAATGTTAATCCGTTTGGTACGTAATATTACCTGTACGTTTTAAAACGTTAAGCCAGTAGTTACTGTATGTGATGGTTTCTTTGTTTTAATGTTCTGATTTTAATCTGCATTTTTTTTTCTGTATTCGTGGTATAAGAGAAGAAATATGGCTAAACAGCGCATCTGATTACAAATATATAAAATATCTTGTACGTTTGGCTAAGTATTTCGTCTCCAAGTGTTTTTCCTTGTGTTGGTATCATTGCTGCACACTGAGATGCTTGATGATCTTTTCTCTTCACCAAATATTATTCGTTTGATCAAATCAAAAGGAATGAGATGGACGGAGCATGTGGCACGTTTGGAAGAGTAGAGGGTTGGGAAACTTGAAGGAAAGAAAGCACTCTGAATACCTGGACTTAGATGGGAAGATAATAGTAATATGGATATTAAATAAATAAGATGCGGCTTTGATTGGATTGATGCAAATCAGCCTAGGGATATGTGGTGGACCCTTGTGGACATTGGAACAAACTTATGGTTTTCATCAAGTGTGAGGGATCTCTTGATTAGCTGAAAGAATTTTAGCCCCGTGGATTTGTTTAATTAGGCAGTTAGTGTGTTTGTTATTTTGTTGCTTTGCAAGTGGCGGCTGTCTGCCGAACGTGATTGGTGATGAGATGATAAAAACATTTGAATGTGGATTTTTTGTGTTATTAAGGAAAGGTAATGACAGTCACATGGGATAGCATTGCAGTACACATCGGCATAAAACAGGCAAAAGCAGGGCGGGCACCAGTTATTAAGTGTGATTACGAGCAATTGCTAACAGGATGGTATAATTTTGTCGCGCAGTAGTACAGTCCATGGTTAAAGATATTGGTAAATTTCACCCTAGAAGAGGCCATGAAGGCCCAGAGGTGGAATAGAGGTATAGCCTTTCTATTTCTTTAACTTCGGCGCTAGGTGAGGGTTGGTGGTCAACGCCACGCCCCGGCCGCTTTACCCCTCGCAATGACCCAGTACCCACTATAAAAGAGACTGAGTTGGTCCCAGGGTCGGTCTCAGTGATCGCGGAAAACTCGCCCCTAACTGGATTCGTTGCATGGACCCTCCAGCCCATAGCGAGTTGCTATACCGGCTGAGCTATCCAGGCCCACACTGTCTTTGGTCACAGTATAGAATAGACACTTGACGTTATTTCTTACAAATAATATTTGTGATCATTAACAGACAGGAAACTTGATAAAAATTGCATACGCTCAATTGATTTCTGTCCAGCAACTGCGTACACATTTAATTATAAAATTTATCTGAATCAAGTAGACTCTACGTCGATTTAATTACGATAGATCCCATTGTGTTTTCTGTTTCACAAACAACGGAAGTACACCGCCCAACGCAACACTGTATTGTCGAATAGCACAGTGCTACATGTTACAGTTCCCACGAACCAGTGGCGTATCGAGGGGGTTTCAACCCCCTCCCCCCCCCCCCGAAATTCCGAAGGCCCTCCAAAATCGTGCCAAACTCAACCCGATTGTGAAAACTGTTAAAAATTGCTGAATTTAGGGCGCCCACACCCGAAGATATTCGGAAAAAGGCAGTAAAATTCTAAAACTACCGCCGGTTCGCAGTTGTTTTACATTAACCACGACAAATAAATTGGTTGTCATCATAAATATTCTTAAAGTACCAACGTACCAAAAATTAAGAAAATTTTACTATATGAAATAAAATTTCTTGTACCAAATTACAGCTGCCTCCAGAACCCCTGACTAGGGGACTACCGCCCCCAGATCCCCGTTCTCTCTGTCCGCTGTCCTCAACTGAATTTGTTGAACACCCAACCCGAAAAAAAATTCCTGGGTACGCCACTGCTTCGAACCATCATCAGGCACTTCCAATTACACCATTTTAAAACACAGTAAGTACACTGCAGCAGGCAGTTGTTCTGTTAGTGAGATCTCACTACAGTTTGACTATTTATTACAAGGATAAATATATATCACATTTATAGTTTAAAATAATATCCAGATATGTTGTAAATAGAATCTATTCGTGATTTAATTGGTCGAAACAGATCCACTGGGTCAAATAAAACCAATCTATTAAGATTTCTTTGTGTTATTCCGGCTTCTGGTCCTACTTTAGGGCGCTATACTTATAAAATGTAGTTCTTTTTAAGTCAGTTTCAATTTATCGCTGTGGATTTTGGGAATCTTTGTTATAATTGTTTAAAATAAAGTGTCTAATTTTTTTTATACTTCAAATATCACTGCCGATTTGCGTGTGTGTTGTGTGCGCGTCAGGCAACTGGGTATTTAACTGGATATATAACTGGATATTTAACTTGAAAACTAACAGGATATATAAATGGATATCTAACTGGATATGTAACTGGATATCTAACTGGATAACTAACAGGACATATAAATGGATATCTAACTGGATATCTAACTGGATATGTAACTGGATATCTAACTGGATATTTAACTGGATAACTAACAGGATATATAAATGGATATCTAACTGGATATGTAAATGGATATCTAACTGGATATCTAAATGGATATGTAACTGGATATCTAACTGGATATTTAACTGGATAACTAACAGGATATATAAATGGATATCTAACTGGATATGTAACTGGATAACTAAGTGGATATCTAACTGGATATCTAACTGGATATCTAACTGGATATCTAACTGGATATCTAACTGGATATGTAACTGGATAACTAACTGGATATCTAACTGAATATGTAACTGGATAAGTAACTGGACATCTAAATGGATATGTAACTGGATATCTAACTGGATATTTAACTGGATAACTAACAGGATATATAAATGGATATCTAACTGGATATCTAACTGGATATGTAACTGGATAACTAACTGGATATGTAACTGGATATCTAACTGGATATCTAACTAGATATCTAACTGGATATCTAACTGGATATGTAACTGGATAACTAACTGGATATCTAACTGAATATCTAACTGAATGTCTTACTGGATATCTAACTGGATAACTAACTGAAGATCTAACTGGATAGCTAACTGGATATGTATCTGGATATCTAACTGGATATCTAACTGGACATCTAACTGGATAACTAACCGGATATCTAACTGGATATCTAACTGGATTCTAACTGGATATCTAACTGGATAACTAACTTGATATCTAACTGGATATCAAACTACCATCAATTATCTAACTAACCTCTAAGTACCTGGCTGGCTGGATGGCTGATTGAGTCACTGACTGACTGAAAATTGACTGACTGACTGACTAATAACTAACTAACTATCTGCCCTCTGACTAACTACTTAACTTCTCAGAAACTAACTTCTGACAAACTAAAATAACTAACCACTTTTTCACTGACTACACTCTGACTTACTAACTAACCAACTAACTGATTACCCTCCGACTAAATGACTACCCTCTAACTGACTAACTAACAACCTATTTAGCTAACTCCACAATACGAAGTCTTGTAGAAGTTAATTACTATTCTTCAGCTAGTCAACTAACTATCTATCTACCTTCTAACTATCTAACTAACTAAAATCTAACTAACTGACTGACTGACCGACTAACTAATTAATATTTAACTAACTGCCCTCTGACTGACTAACTTCTAAGTAACTAACCTCTGACAAACTAAAATAACTAACTACCTCTTCACTGACTAATTACACTCTGACTAACTAACTAACTACCCTCTGACTAAATGACTACTCTCTAACTGACCAACTAACAACTTATTTGACTATCTAACTCCGCAGCACCAAGTCCTGTAGCAGTTAATTGCTTTTCTTCAGACAGCCAAGCAAACCGCCCCATTTTATGGACCGTATCCTCAACAAACTGCAAGTTCTGTCTTTCCTGAGCCAGATAAATCCAGTCAACTACCACCTACCCTATTCCTTTATAATCAGTTTTAATATCCGTTCCTTCTATCCATTTGACTATTACATAGCAACAACTACTGAATACCTTTCGGTTATATTTAGTATAGGAGAACATCAAGAGTCGGCCAAGTTCCATTTCAACTGACATGTTTTTCCGTTATTGGTTTTTGTTGTTTTGTACAGCTTGGTAGCGGGTCATGTCGAGAACGTGGCAGTTACTAATGCACTGAGTGCAGTCCTCTCTCTCTCTCTCTCTCACACACACACACAAGGTGCAAATAATTTTTCTCGAACGTGATTTATGAAGCCATTAACGGTGCCAGACACGTATAGGTAACTGCTAAATTACAGACAATATTTTGGATTAAGTGCACATTTTAAACCACTGTTTGAAATATTACAATTATATCGTAAAATTCTGTGATACTGTAATGTTTTGTTTTATTAATGCCAATATCGTTTAGGCCTTGGGTAGCACCCAACATTAGAAACATGATTTTGGGCTAAATGTCTCGTGGCGAGACAGAGTAGTTATTCCTGACCTCAGTTTAATCCAGCAACTAATTATGTGTAAGTCATCATTATCTGATTCATACAAACGTGACAGTCTAATTGTGACACGAAAATGAGGCAAGACATTGAATTTTATCCTTCATCAAATTACCCCTAAGTGACTTTTTTTAATATTCGGACTGCCAGGTTGCATGTTCGGATGTCATCCTCATCATCAACATCAAGGATTGGACCCTTTGATTCATTCCGTCTCCAGAGTTACAGATGCTCGCACCAACGCTTGTTCGGTCTTCCAATTGTTCTCCTTCCTTGTGGTCTGTAGTGGTATGTTTTCACAGGGATTCGGTTTTGTGGCATTCTTTGCAAGTGTGAAAGCCAGTTCCGTCTGTATACATCTATCTTGTCTAGTATGCCTGTAATCCGTAGTTCGCGGCGTATGTAGTCATTTGTTTTGTGGTCATAAAGGATGTAAAGTTACTTAACTTACTAGGGTACAGGCTTCCTTACTTACTTACTCCACGGTGCAGAGTCCTTCATGAGAAACTAACTGGGTTGCAGCTAGTAAAGAAATTTCCCACATTTCACGGGACCCGAAGGTTCATTACCGCACTCACAAGCGTCCGCCACCTGTCTCTATCCTGGGCCAGCCCAATTCAGTCCATATACCCACATCTCACCTCCTGGAGATCCATCCTAATATTATCCACCCATCTACGCCTAGGTCTCCCCAGTGGTCTCTTTCACTCCGGTTTGCATGACTGAAAGGTCGTGTAATGTATTTTTAGCACACAGGAGACACAGATTACTTCCAAAGCCGGAATAATTGAACAGATAATATGTGCCACAGTGTACCGTGTTTATGATCTGATTTGCTATCTATATGCCCGTGGTAATGTGATGTTTTAGGCGCGTTTGCAATGTTCCGGAAATAGACTATTACCTTCGTCATGTTTGTCTGTCCGTTTGTCCGTCCGTCCATCATTTCGCCCGCATGGGAAGGCTCGGCTGCCAATGGAAGGATTTTCATGAAATTTTATATTGGTGTACTTTTCGAAAAACTGTCGATGTAATTCAAGTTTTGTTGACATCGGATAAGAACGACGGGTACTTTATATGAAAACCCATGTATATTTATGATAATATATCACTGAGTTCATATATCGCTAAGTTTATATATCGCTGAAGTCATCTTGGAATGAGAAATTTTTTACATAAAATTATAGAGAAAATCAAAATACACATTTTGTTTTCAGTAACTTTTTTTTTTAGAAAATCGTGCCTTTTTAAAAATAATGTAAAGAAAAATGTTGTAGAGCCTGGCAGGCCACAAATTTCAATATGGCGCGTGTGCATTGAATGCTGGATACCTAAGTCTGCGAAAAAAAAACACTCAGAATATGCCAGAAGTAGTGTTTTTCCACTGCAACATTGGTTGCACGAATGTTCCTCAGTTTCACGTTATACGTATATTGTCTCTTTGCAGTGCATCAATTTGTATCCGATAGCAGTTTTTCATTTGTAAAATTACTGTCTGTTGGGTGGTAATGCTGATTAGTTTGATAGAAATTTGTCGACGTTCCAAAGCGATCTGTCGCCTCCGTATTCTAGTCCGACGATATAGGTTCTTTGGAAACATCAGTAAATTTATATCAAAATATATGACGTCAGTCGCAGTCACCGCCTTGATAACCTCAAATTCTACGTAATACTTGAAATTGATGCTAATGCCTTCCGAAATATTGTTTAAAACATCAATACTTTTAACTGAAAAAAGATTATTTTCATTTTGATCGAAAACAGCCCGCCCAAACACATGGCTTAGCGCAAGAGTCGTTACAAGTAAAAATTTATGAAATCATATTTGTTAAACTTTCATCTATAAAAATGCTAAGTTATATCCAATAAAATTTAATTGAATTCTATTCTTGTGTATTAACGTGCCGAGTCAACAGCCTAATGGCCAATTACAGGAACAGCACAACGTAGAGACACTATAATAAAGAGTGATTCAAAACAATGGACTCAATTTCGTAAGTCTATACTTCGAAATTAGAACCAGTGACAAATATGATGAAAATTACATTTGATTATACTCGCAGTGACGTTTATAAATGTACAATGTAAATGTTGCAATGTGAAGGGTGAAACGAGGAAGAAACGCACGCTGCCCAGCAGTCACCAACTCAGTTTTAATGAACTCACGAACTCAAAAAATCTTGTGCTGCATAGTAACCGTTTTGCAATCAACTGGCGATGCTGCAGGTCTGTGCATTAGATGAGCGCTCTAGCAGCAAAATTTAAAAAAAGTTTGGATCTCCTCTTTCAAATGTTATGTAAATCATTCATATATCGTTTATAATTCAGAAAATATAGACGTACGAAATTGAGTCCATCTCTTTGAATCACGCTGTATAAATAAACAACTAGATGCAACAATGACAGTTTATTAACAACTTCAATCAGCTCAACACGTTTCGGGCGATGGTTTCGCCATCTTCAGAAGCACTAGACCGTGTTTACAGCATCGTCAGTGCATTATACCACAAGCTGTAAACACAGTCTAGTGCTCCTGAAGTTGGGCGAAATCATCCCCCGAAACATGTTGAGCTGATTGAAGTTGTTGATAAACTACCATTGTTGCTAACTGAAGAATAAAAAACCAACTAGATGCCACTTGTTATTTTATTATACACCTTATAGGCTCAACATGTTTCGATAATTACTGTGCCCATCATCAGGAGCTCGCGACTAAAATGTTGCTTACCACATTGGTCGTTTCGTTCTTGGTTTTCTGTAGGTTGGAGTAGTGTCCGGGCTGCAGGCTAAAGCACACCTTGTCACAATCATTGTTGCCTCTAGTTGGCTGTTTATATTATTGTATCAATGATGCACGGTCACACAAATATCAAGTACAGACACTAATTAACAACGGGCAATTAACAGGACACAAATGAAACAGACAACAAATAAACAAAAACAGAACACTCCAAACCAACAAAACTAAAATATTATGGTCGGAAAATCAATATAAAGTAGTAAGACAAAAGCTCTAAACCCGGAAAATATGGATAATTTGATACAAAAATGACAGGTATGAGCGCAGAATTTGATTTAGTGACGTAATGGGTTTCCTGAAGATAATGATATTTCTGCACAAACAGTTTGCAGCTGAAACTCATCCAGCAGATGGAGAGACGTTGAAAGTAGCAGTAGAGAGGGAGGATTTTCTGGAATTAGAAGGAAGAACTCGAATGCCATTTTTATCCAAAAAGCTGGGCAACATTTTAAACTTAAATAAAAAGAAATACAAAAATATTACACCAATATTAAGTCCTCTGTTATACAGGGGGTGAAGGTTTAGAAATTTTAAAAAATCCTCTTAAGTTATAAGCTGAAGTAAATTCAGTCAAAAACACAACTATAAATATATGGCTAAATGATGGTGTTTATTAGCAATGGAAATACTACATGTTTCGGCCTATAGCGGCCTTCTTCAGGTTTTGACATCTTTTTTGCTAAAAGAGTTTTATATAATATGCCTAAACCGCGTGGTGATGTTGAGATGTCATAATAATTTTATATGCTTTTTTTAAGCTAAATTTGGTGGGATGTCTATGAATTTGTAGGTAGCTGGGTGTGGATCTTTCCGGTTGGGTAGTTGTAGGGTTAGGAGGAAACTGTGATTGGCACACCTCAGAAGATCCTCTTAAGTAACACGATCATAAGTAAAGACATGATAACGACACAGGGCTAAGAACTTCCACTAAAGGCTTTCCGGCTTTGTGATGTCAGTACACGTTATGGAGTTCCACACAATTGAGTCATTCTGAAGTTTAGATCTAACTGAAGTTCAGTAAAATATTAATACATTATTAAGAACAGAAAAGGAGTAAGTTACAGTGTGTATTAAGCCCAGAATCCCTAGGGATTGGGAGAAAATACAGCCACAGAGTACGTCGTAGAAATGAAGTTTGAATCGAGTTATATCTCGTATAGTGTCCGTACCTTTTACAGAAGGGTCCCATAATTTATAAGTATTATAAAGAATATTTTTTCCTCGTAAAAGTGATTACTGTAGTTCTACTGCTTTTTAATTTTACTAATTTAGCAGTAAACCAATCCCGAGTACGTTCTGTCTCATGTGGCATCAAAATGCATCGGTCAACGGAATTTAGAGCATGAAAAATTGTAACGTCATCAAAAAATAATAAATATTTGAATGCTTAATTTATTACAGAGGTCGTTAATAAGGTTTTAAAAAGCAAAGCTTTTCAAACAGATCCCTGTGGGAGCCCCCCCCCCAAAAAAATACCTTCGAAAAGTAAACAAAAGTTGTCTAAAATGCGTACTGAAAATTACCTATTAGAACGGTAACTACGAAACCAGTTTACGTAACAGTCACAAAGTTTCTGAAGTAAAGTAGTATGTGAGGCAAGGTAAAATGCACTTTCTTACTTACTCACTTACTCCATGGTGCAGAGTCCTTCTTGAGAAGCTAACTGGTTTGCAGCTAGTCAAGAAATTCCCCGCATTTCACGGAACCCGAAGGTTCATTACCGCACTCACAAGCTTCTGCCACCTGTCCCTATCCTGAGGCAGCCCAATCCAGTCCATATATCCACATCCCACCTCCTGGAGATCCGTCCTAATATTATCCACCCATCTACGCCTAGGTCTCCCCAGTGATCTCTTTCCTTCCGGTTTCCCCACCAAGACCCTATACACCCCCTTTCCTAGGTAAAATGCACTGCTGTGGTCAAAATAAGTAGAATGAACTTGGCGCTGAAAACTAACCAATGGAGACACGCAACAAAGTTAGGTTACAAAATTAGTAGTTGTAGATTTGGCTTTTGGAAAACCCTGTTGAAAATGACTCAATTTATGTTTAAAATAATGTGACATGTGATTGTGTATAACAAATTCAGAAAATTTGGAAAAGTCATTTAAAGGAGAAATCGGTCTATAATTAATAACAGAAGAACTGCTGCCTTTTTAAAAATAGACACAATAACCGTTTGTTCCCGCTACGTTGGAAAGTGTTCCAGTGAGAGACTAAGACCGCAAACATATTCAAGCAGCGGTTAGAATATTGTGGAGCAACCCTTTGTAATAAAACCAGGTGCACCACCAAGTGCGACAGACTTGAGGGGGTCTAAGGCTCTTTATAGCTTTCAAAATGTCTGCTTCGCACATTGGAAGTAACTGCAGAAAGTCACTAGACAATAGACCAGAGTGACAGCCCACCGGATAAGAAGTATTATAAACAAATTGGAAGTGTTTTGGAAATAGGTCAGCTATAGCTACAAGTGTAACTATTTCAGGAATATTTATAGCAAGATGAATAATATAGGAAATTTATTTCCAAAATAAGACAGCTATTACCAAAATATAATAAGATGATTTTCCAGATCATCATCTATGTTCTTGTACCAGTTAAGTCTGTCAGAATTAGTTACAACTTTAACAAAATTCCGGTAGTAAAAAAAATTTACGATAACAATACTCACATTTATTTTTCTCGGGTCACCTATAAAAATAAAACTCTTTCCCAGTATATCAAATCAGCGTGTGAGAAAGCCAGTGAGGGAATTTGTGCTCTCTAATGAAACTGCGGCAGAACCTTTTGTCTTCCAGGTTGCTATCAAAAAATTTAAAGATCAAGTTATATAGAACTATAATTTTGCCTGTTGTTTTGTATGGGTGTTAAACTTGGTCGTTGTCATTGCGGTTGGAAAGGAAGCTGAGGGTGTTTGAGGACATGGTGTTGAGGAGAATATTTGGACCTAGGAGGGACGAGGTAACGGGGGAATGGAGGCGATTGTGTAACGAGTAGCTAAATGATTTGTACTCCTCACCCAATATTGTGCGGGTGATAAAATCGAGAAGAATGAGATGGACTGGACATGTGGCGCGTATGGGTGAGGAGAGGGTGGTGTATAGGGTCTTGATGGGGAAACCGGGTGGAAGGAAACCACTGGGGAGACGTAGGCTTAGATGGGTGGATAATATTAGGATGGATATCCAGGAGGTGGGATGTGGGTATATGGACTGGATTGGGCTGGCCCAGGATAGAGATAGGTGGCGGACGCTTTTGAGTGCGGTAATGAACCTTCGGGTTCCGTGAAATGCGGGGAATTTCTTGACTAGCTGCAAA
>Ga0131853_10012311_pt1 | contig 15669 bp, 17 predicted proteins | sample TergutLab28metaG_FD_92764 | JGI IMG/M metagenome (GOLD analysis project Ga0131853, IMG submission 92764) | Labiotermes labralis P1 segment gut microbial communities from Petit-Saut dam, French Guiana - Lab288 P1 (version 2) (version 2) | ecosystem: Host-associated > Arthropoda: Insects >...
ATGGGGAAAAACATAGGCGCGGCTCTGGGGCAGCCATTCGAATGGATACGCAAAATCAATGATGTAACCTTTTACACCCAGGAAGACATACCAAGCACCAGCATAGACCTGGATATCCAGCTGCTATGGCTACGCGCACTCGAAGACAACGGGGTACATATTACAACCCCGGTATTGAGCGAATATTTTTTAAGCTATGTAACCGCATACGCGTCATCCAAAATAAACCTGCAAGCAGGGCTTATGCCCCCGCTAAGCTCACAAACCAACCCCTACCGCCATTCAACCGGAGCATATGCAAGAACAGAAATCTGGGCAACAACAGCCCCTGGCTGCCCGCAAATTGCCGCAACCAAGACCTACCACGATGCCATAATAGACCATGGGGCAGGTGAGGGTCTATATGCGGCTATTTTTATTGCGGTGATGCAAGCAGCCGCATTTATTGAAGATATTACATTTGAACTGATAAAAATAGGGCTGTCATATATACCCGAAAACTGCGGCGTTGCCCATGCGGTAAGCTGTGTGCTTGACTCCTACCAAGACAATAAAACCTGGCTGGAAGCCCGAGACCAGGTGCTGGCAGACCATCGCGGGCACTATGCCACATGGGAAGGAGCCGGGGTATCCCAACGGGATTGGGATTACAAGCTAGCCGACGGCAAAAAAGGCTACGACGCACCATGCAATATCGGTATGATAATAATAGGCTGGCTGTATGGCGAAGGCGACTTTGCCCGCTCTATTTGCACAACAGTTAACTGCGGCGAAGACACCGACTCCAATGCGGCAACCCTTGGCGCGCTAATGGGAATAATAAATGGCTACAAGCAAATCCCCGAGGATTGGGCAATGCCGATAAGCCATAGATTAAGTACAAAATTAATCGACATAATAGATGTAAAGCACATCCCCCGCACCATAGATGAGCTATCCATCAGGGTAGAGCGCATTGCAAGAATAATGCTACTAACATACCGCTCCGATGTATGTTTAAGCGCAAACGCAACAGCCGTAAAACCGTCAGACTTATACAAGCTAACTGACCATGATACGGGCAAAAAAATATTAAGAAATATGTACGGCCCGGTATATGAAAACGGGCTGATAACCTGCGCCCTGGACTACAAAAGCGACGGGTATATCAATCCGGGAGGAAAAGCAAAGATACTACTGCGAATTGGCTGCAAGCTCAAGCATAACTTGCTGATAAACGTAAAATGGTATCTACCGGAAGGCTTTAGCATAAAGCCTGTAGAAAGAGGTCTAATCCGAGTCCCAGGCGGCGGCAAGGAAACCACACCATATGAATTTGAAATAGAATCAGGCAAATCCGTAGAAATCATCAATCGCTTTGTAATAGAAATTACGTCGCCAGGAAGACATACTGCTGCATTGGTGCCTGTGGTGCTACTAGATGGGGGATTGATGTAGAGATCAACCTCGGCGGAAATACTTAGCTGTCCTTAGCTCTGAGATATACCCATCCAAATCCGGGGCGTTGGCTTTCTTTGCAATTTCAATTGCTTGCTCCCGATCATAGGTCGTTCTCATAAACTGCATACCATAATTATTTTCATCGTACTCTTCCAGTATGATAAAGGACGCATCTGTTGTATCCAGGGGATTACCTACGCTTCCTACATTGATTAGATGCTTACCTTCCACGTTTTGAAAATACACGCTGTGAATATCTGCGTATATTGCGATATCTGCGGTTTTTTGCTCATTGGAAAACTCGCTTGGCTGGAATAATTCCAAACGCTGCTCAATCGGGCTATGGGGAAAATATCGATTATAATTGGCAGGGTGAGCATGAAAAAGTCTTACCAGCTTACCGCTTAGATATAATTCTGTGCTATGTGGTAGCGAATCCAGATATTCTAGTCTTTCTTCTGAGCCTATGCTGTCTAAGTACCAGCGAGTACGAAAACCATGTGGGTATAGTGACCCTTCTTTTCGTGATGCTTTAACTAATGCATCCTCCCAGTTTCCCTTGATTACTATATCGCATTCTTTTCTACATATATCAATTGTTTCTCTGGAGCTTGGGCCTTTTCCTATTATGTCTCCAAGGCAGATGATCTTATCAACCCCATGTTTTTTTATCATGTCAAGCACAGCTTCTAATGCAAGTAAATTTCCATGTATATCCGATATTACTGCGATTTTCATGAATTTTCTCCTTATTTCAACTCCGAAAAGTGTTACTTTTCCGGTTTTGGCACTATCATCAAAACCGGAAAAGTAGCATTTATTTTTACTTATATTTCGGCAACCAATCCCCATGAGCAGCTATCAAATCATCCACCATATTGCGGATATCATCCAGCGACAGCTCCGCAGCCGTATGCGGGTCTAGCATTGCGGCATGATATATATGCTCCTTTTTCAATGTTACGGCCGCTTCTATTGCTATGGAATGCACATTTACATGGGTCATATTCATTGCGGCCAGTTGCACGGGGAGTTTTCCTACATAGCATGGATTTATACCGTAGTTGTCCACCATACAAGGGACTTCCACACAGGCTTCCCTTGGCAGGTTTTCTATTATGCCATTGTTGAGCACATTGCCGCCTAGCTTCAGCGGATTGTCTGTGATCATTGCCTCCATTATATAGGCGGCGTATTCGTGAGTACGCTTGTGAGGTTTTTCGGCGGCTGTTGATGCAAGCTCCTTGTACTCCTTTTCCCACTGCGCCATTTGATCTATGCAGCGGCGGGGGTACTCGTCCAGCGGAATGTTGAATTTATCAATTAGCTCCGGATATTTTGATTTTATATACCATGGGCTGTATTCTGCGTTATGCTCGCTGGACTCGGTACAATAGTAGCCTAGATTGGCGATATAATCATAGCGCACCATATCCCAATGCTTCTCGGCTGCGTTCTTTGCGGCGGCGCGTTTCTTGATTTCCGGATATAGGTCATTGCCGCCAGAGTCCATGATTTCCAACAGCCAACCCATATGATTTATACCGGCGATTAGCTCCTTACGACCTTCCATTTTATCAGACATACCCAGGTATTCAAGCAGCCCCTGGCTGCAATACTGCACGCTGTGGCAGAGCCCTATTGTCTTTACCCCCGTATAACGAAGCATATAGCCGGTAAGGATCGACATTGGATTTACATAGTTTAACAGCCACGCCTTGGGGCATACCTCTTCCATATCGCGTGCAAAGTCAGCCATTACAGGAATGGTGCGAAGCCCGCGCATGATACCGCCTATTCCTAGGGTATCGGCTATCGTCTGACGTAAACCGTATTTTCTGGGAATTTCAAAGTCGGTAATCGTACATGGGTCGTACAACCCGACTTGGATTGCGTTGATTACAAAGTCAGCTCCCTTTAGAGCTTCCTTGCGGTTTTCTACCCCAAGATGGGATGTGATTTTTGCCTTGTTGCCCAAACCGCGATTAATTGCATTAAGAATTGTCTCGCTTTCTTTAAGCCGCTGCCCATCAATATCATATAACGCGATATGGCTGTCAGCCAATATATCGGAGGCCATACAGTCCCCCAAAACAGCTCGTGCAAATACAGTGCTTCCCGCACCCAAAAAAGTGATTTTCGCCATACATACTCCTCCTTTGATTTTAGTGAAACTTAGGAATCTAGACCCTACCCCCCGTCATTGCGAGCGAAGCGAAGCAATCCCAAAACCAATGCTGAGTTGCTCCGTCGCTTCGCTAATGCTGGATTGCTTCGTCGCTTCGCTCCTCGCAATGACGAGGGTTGTGCGCGATTTGCTACAATTCTAATGACGAGCAGGGAAAGTTTATCTACACATTCACTACTTCCATAGCAATTTCTGCCCATTTCCATAGTCGCTGCGGCTCGTATCTTACTGTGCTTATATCCTTGAGAATCATCTCAAGCGGGCAGCCGAATTCCTTGCAGATTGCAACAGTTTCCATTAAATCCTTACGCACCAAGCCCTCATCGAACGTCGCTGTCGCAAGAAATGCCGGGTTAGGTTTAAATGAAAACACATAATCACTGCCGATTCCCATTGCACCACGACGCTTGTCTGCCCATGGGCTCATGGATACCTTACGCAGATTGGGAATGCGGCGGGCTTCTTTCATTTTTAAATCCAACGGGTCACAGCAGCCGTAATACACCAGCCCAAAACGCTCGAATAGCTGCATACATGGTTCTATTTCAAATTCCTCGAACATTGCCGGCGAAACAGTCGAAAACATCTGCGCAAGCCCAAACATCCAGATATCTTTAGTCTTAGGCTTGTCCACATTTGCCGGTAAATCCTCACTCCATGCGCCCGTGCAATGTATCCAGGATTGTTGCCCGCAGAGTAGCCCTTGTTCCTCAAGCTGGTCAAGCCCCGTCATAAGGCATTCCACTACCCGTTTGACCAGGGCATGGATTAACTCCGGGTCATCAGCTAGAGCGTACAAGGCTCCTTCCACACTCATCCACGTTGCGATTATATCCCACAAGGCTAAATACGGCTCCATACCTTCCATTCGCACATCAAGAATCCCGTCAAAGACCTCCCGGGCAAGGGTTTCCCGGCGGTTGGTTTCTTTAGCATCGTGGGTAATCACAGGGGTTTTTATTTTCGCTATATCGTCCATGGTTTTAAATTGATTGGCATATGCATGAGAAACCACACCATTCGAGATATCCGATTCCAGCAGCTCTTCTTTGGCTTGCACACCCATATCATTGTATCCATTGACCGCCTTTGGAACCCGGAAAAAACCCTCGACTACATAGTCGGCGGGCATATGCCTCCATGTATACAGTGTCTGCCTAAGCTGCTGTTCCCAGACTCTTAGCTCTGGATCTTGGCATTTTAGGGTTAGCTCATCGTTCACATTCATTTCATTCCAACATACCTGGTCTATCATTACCATTGGGCGGTCTGGTTTCAGCCCGTTGAGATTGCTCCACATTCTGCGAGTCTTCTCCTGCCGGGGAAGTGCCGCGATTTCAGCCACCTGTGACGCTAGGCTCCTAAGCACTGCAATATCCTGCTTTATTCCCATTGGTTTACCTCCTCTAACACTGATTCTAAAAATTCACCTTCATATACTTTTCGTATAATTTCACCTTTGCGAAATAAAACCCCTGAGCCACGTCCTAACGCAATGCCTATATCAGCTTCCCTTGCTTCGCCGGGGCCGTTGACCACGCAGCCCATTATCGCAACGGTTATCGGTTTATTTATATGCTCAATACGCGCTTCGATTTGCGCCGATAACTCAGCCATATCGGTTTGGGTACGCCCGCACGCCGGGCAGGCAATAACCATCGGGCCAAACTGCCTTAGACCCATAGCCGCAAGCACCTCTTTTGCGCATCTGATTTCATCCACCGGGTCACCGGAAAGGCTTACCCGCAACGTATCCCCTACCCCAGCGGCAAGAAGAGCTCCAAGCCCAGCCGCCGAGCGGATAGCGCCCTTATACGGAGTTCCCGAATGGGTAAGCCCTATATGTAACGGATATGGAATCCTCTCGGCTAGAATTTTATGAGCACTAAGCATCATGGGGACATCAGTGGCTTTTACAGAAACGACGATATTGTGAAAACCAAACTTCTCAAGCATTGTCACATTGCGAAGGGCACTTTCGGCAAGACTCTCCGGAGTCAGACCATACTTTACGAAAATATCCTTTTCCAGGGAACCGCTGTTCACCCCAACGCGAATCGGAATTTCTGCAGCTTTTGCAGCCTCTGCTACCTTTTGAAGACGCAGCCCTTCCCCAATATTACCGGGATTAATCCGTAGCTTGTCCGCTCCGCTTGCAACGGAGGCAAGTGCGAGACGATAATCAAAATGGATATCCGCCACCAGAGGCAGATTGATTTCTTGCTTGATTTTTTTCAACGCTTCGGCTGCCTCCATATCAGGTACAGCAACCCGTATTATTTCACAACCTGCCTCTGCAAGCGCGTGAATTTGCGCAACGGTTGCCACTACATCCCGCGTATCGGTATTGGTCATTGATTGTATAATAATAGGGTGCCCTCCCCCAATGGGCACCCCTCCGATGTGTACAACCTTTGTTTTTTCTCTAAGAATCATCCGAGTAACCTCGTGATATCCCTATATGCGATGAAAACGGCAAGTAGCATCAGCGCAACAAATCCAACCAAATGCACAAGCCCTTCTCGCTCCGGTGAAACAGGCTTACGCCGCACAGCCTCAATACCTAAGAAGATAAGCTTAGCACCATCCAATGCCGGGATAGGTAACAGGTTCATAATACCAAGTGCGGCATTAAGCAATGCTGTGAAAAACAGCATTGTAAGAAGAGTCGGCACAATACCGCGCTCAATAACCTGCTGATAAATCACGGTTACCTCGCCAGCCATACCGATTGGCCCCATTACTCCTGCCCCTTCGGGCATATTGCCACCGGAAATCAACCGAGCAAGCAAAGTAAATGGCATCCGCATATTAAAAAGAATCATTTCCGCAGAAGTGGTAAAAGTACCCCATGGACCTACACGCCGCTGCCCTTCTTGGACAGTCGACTCAAGCAGCCCTACATATCGCACCATAAAGAAACCAAACTGCCAATTATCCCGTACCCGCATAGGCGCAATGGTAACATTGTGACGCTCGCCATCACGCACAAACCGCACATCCATGGGCTGCCCGCCGGAAAACTCCAGTTGTGTAATAAAGTCCTCAAACAGCGCAACACGCCTGCCATCTAAGTGGGTAATACGGTCGCCAGCCTCAAGCCCCGCATGATATGCAGGCGTATCCGGGATAATGGATTGAACCTGGGGCACCAAGTAGCCGTCCAGCAACACCAATATAAAAAACAGCAAAAACGCCATAACAAAATTAAAAATCGACCCACCCGCCATTACCAGGGCGCGCTGAGGGATGGTTTTGCTGTTAAGAGCGGTAGGGTCGTCAGGTATGCTCTCATCGGCACCATGCATCTTGCAAAATCCGCCGATAGGAAATAGCCGTAGGGAATACAACGTCCTTCGCGGCTCATATTCTTCATCAGATTCCTGTTCGGATTCCAAGGTTCGTATTTCTTCTTTCATGGGCTTGCCCCTAAACCCAAAAAGCTTAGGCCCCATACCTAGGGCAAATTCTTCAACAAAAACTCCAGCCCGCCGAGCCATAAGATAATGACCCAACTCGTGAATAAAAACCACGATGCCCAAAATCAGTATAAAAATTAAAATGGGAATTGCTGTTGACATAAACACCTCGCTATTAAACCGATTATTTGCTTTTTACAAATTCCTCCGCCCAGGCTTCCGCTTCGCGAATATCTGCCAGACCGGTAACATCCCGTACAGTATATGAGCCAAATGCCTCGGCTATTAATTCCGAAATATCATAAAACCTTAACTTACCTTGCAAAAACTGCCCCACAGCCCATTCATTGACGGCATTCATAACGGCGGGCAAAGTACCGCCGACTTCCGCCGCATGAAGTGCAAGCGCAAGGCATGGAAAGCGGTCTGTATCCGGTGCTTCGAAGGTTAAATCTCCGACCGCTAGAAAATCCAACCGAGGAAAATCGTTGGCAACTCGCTCCGCCAGCGCGTACAATATAGGAACCCGCATATCCGGCAAGCCAAGCTGAGCAATGACCGCTCCATCCACAAACTGCACCATTGAGTGTATTATGCTTTGAGGATGCACTAATATCTCAATATTGGAAAGTGGCTGGTCAAACAGCCATTTTGCCTCAATTAACTCCAATCCTTTATTCATCAATGTAGCAGAGTCAATAGTAATTTTCGACCCCATAGACCAATTAGGATGACGAAGCGCGTCTGCGGCGGTTGCTTTTTCGATACGCTCCTTTGACCATGTACGGAACGGGCCGCCTGAGGCTGTGAGTATTATCTTTTCTACATCGTCCCCATTATTGCTCCCTTGCAAACATTGCAAAATCGCCGAGTGCTCGCTATCAATTGGGGTAACACGCACTCCATGTTCACGAGCCAGGCTCATTATCAGACTGCCTGCGGTTACCAGGCTTTCCTTGTTGGCAAGGGCAATATCCTTTCCGGCTTTGATTGCCGCAAGAGTCGGCGCAAGCCCAGCCTTACCTACAAGTGCATTTACAACGATATTAACATCCGGATGCGTAGCACAGGCGATTAATTTATTCTCACCATCATCGGGTACCCATACCAGCTCCGGTTCAAACTCGCATACAAGTGCTTCAAGCATTTGTATATTCCTATATCCTGTAAGCACCTTAACACGAGCCTCGGGCAGGCAACTCCTTACAGCATCCAGGGTCTGAGCCCCGATGGAGCCAGTGGCTCCAAGCACTGCGATATTCATAGAAACATACCCATATGAGACATTACATAAATAGCAAGATATACAAGCGGAGCCACAAAAAGAACACCATCTACCCTATCCATAACCCCACCATGCCCAGGAAGCAAGCTGGAAAAATCTTTGATATCTTTACGCCGCTTAATAGCAGATGCAGCCATATCCCCAAAAATACAGAACACTGCGCCAATCATAGAAACGATAACACAAATAAGAATAAATCCATCCACCCCAGGGTCAGAAAACCTCATAACAAATAATCCGTAAACAAAGCCCACAAGCGCGGCACCAAACACACCGCCAAATAGACCTTCTACGGATTTTTTGGGGCTGGGAGAACCCACAAGCTTATGCCGCCCAACCGTAACCCCAGTAATATATGCAAAGGTATCACAGCCAAAAGCCGCAGTAAAAATCAGCCAGACAAAGTACTGCCCAAGAGCAAATTCTCGCACAAGTACAATAAACGAAAGTAAAAACGGCACATACAGCAAGCCATAAACCGTAACAACAACATCCTCAAGCTCAAGCCGGTTAAAAAACAAAACCAGACATGTTTGAGCAAAGACAATGAATAAGGCTAGGGCAATAAAAAGCCACTGACATGCCCCAAAAATAAAAATTGCAAAAAAATAACCAATAGTTGCTATATAGCCCACAACATGAACCAACTTATCAGCCTTAGAAAATGCACGATAAAGCTCCCTAAGCCCCATAAGGGATGCAAGCAAGCACATCAAAGCAAGAGGCCAACCACCAATGATTACAACAAATATGACCAAAGGCAAACCAATAATTGCCGTAATGACGCGCTTTAGCAAGGGATCAACTCCTGGGATTTAAAGATTTGAATCAAAATACTATGGCATCATGCAACATTTTTGCCATAATCCATCACAGTTAAAATAATCTCACTGGAAATATTCTGCATTTCTTTCAGTACCTTTGCCAACGTTTTTACTGTAACATGATCATAGTAGGTTTCACCACATTGGCAACATTTTTCACATGGCACATCCCTGATAAGAGCTACTAAATTTTTATTTTTCTCAACATAATCCGTTTTATCTTTTTTAAGTGAACCTTTACATACAATACACATTATAGTCATCCCTTCCTAGTGAAATAATTATTTTCCCAATCTTCAAAGGTTGGTACATATGCTGTTATCATATATGCACTCATGCCATCGGTACTTACCACAACATGCAAAGGTGACGCATTGTCGTTGTTATATACTAACCATCTAGGAAAAGGTTTATCATTGTGATAATGCATAATGACATCGCCTTGCATTATTGCGTCAATAACAGCATCTTCTGATATCCCGCGTTCTACTTCCACTTTATATTGCCTTTGCTGCATGCATCGCGCAAAACAGCTATGCTTGATATTTTCATATGCTTACCTACCCAATGAATATCAATAATTCACATACGATAATTTTTTACTCTGTTATACGTTGTTGTGACAAATAGGGAGCTAAGTGTTGATATACTCTTAATAAGGTAATGCATACGGTTGAAATGCAGCTTCGATAACAGTATATTTATACATTGCCTACTCCCCAGGTCTCCCCCCAAACCTTCTCTCTCGTCCTTTAAATGATTTCAACGCCTTTTTCAGCTCCCTCACCCCAAAATCAGGCCAGAGCGTATCTGTTGAATACATTTCTGCATAGGCAAGCTGCCATAGCAGGAAATTACTTAACCGCAAATCCCCGCCAGTGCGGATTATCAGGTCTGGGTCTGGCAGTGGATTGGTGTCTAGGGTTGCAGATATCAAATTTTCATCTATTTTTTGTGGATTTAGCTTGCCCTTGGCCGCATCGTGAGCTAACTTGCGGGCTGCGCGGGCTATTTCATCTCTGCCGCCATAGTTTACTGCTAGTACTACATGCAATCCGGTTTTTTCTTTTGTTATATCTGTTAGAATGGCTAGCTTTTCTTGTAAGTCTGCATCCAGGCGACTATGGTCACCTATGAAGGACATTCTCATATTATTTTTCTTTGAATCATCTATATACTCTTGGAAATATTGCCGTATCAGATTCATTAGTTCTTTGACCTCGTCCTTGGGACGATTCCAGTTTTCTGTGCTGAAGGTGTATACTGTTAGGTATTTTATACCCATTTTTTCTATTTCATAAGAAAGCTTGCGCAGAGCCTGGGCACCCGCCCTATGCCCCATAGAGTGAGGCATAAGGCGTTTTTTTGCCCAGCGTCCGTTTCCGTCCATTATTATTGCAAGATGGGTTGGGATCATACGGTCATTATTTCCTTGCTTTTGTCATCTACTCGCTTGTCGAGCTCGGTTATATATTTGTCGGTCAGGGTTTGGATTTCTTTTTCCAAATCCTTTACATCGTCCTCGGTGAGGTCGGATTTCTTTTCGGCCTTTTTGAAGCCTTCCATTGCCTCACGGCGTAGATTGCGGATAGATACCTTTGCATCTTCGCCTTTCTTTTTCACATCCTTGGTAAGCTGCTTGCGGCGCTCCTCAGTGAGCTCCGGGAAGGCAAGGCGGATTACCTTGCCGTCATTGGTGGGATTTAAGCCCAAGTCTGACGCTTGGATAGCCTTTTCTATTTCCTTGAGCATGTTGGCTTCCCATGGAGCAATCATCAACAAGCGCGGCTCCGGCACCGAGATATTGCCAACCTGGGAAAGCGGAACATCGCTGCCGTAGTAATTGACCGTAAGGCGGTCAAGCACGCGCGGATTAGCGCGCCCTACTCTGATTGTGGTAAATTCCTCTTCCAGTACAGATACGGTTTTTTTCATACGGTCTTCATAGGGCTTAGTGTGAATTGACATAATAATCCTCCTTTTTATTTTCATTAATATAGGTTCCGTTTAGGTGGGCTGTGTTTGGGTATCCACAGGCTAGAGTGATGCTTTCGGGGGTGTTTAAGCCGAATATATATGAAGGAATACCAGATTCTTTTGAGAGATGCATTGCTGCAATATCAGCAGCGTTAAGATTGTTTTGGATTGCGGTAGTGTAGCTTAAAGACTTGTACTTGCGGGCGGCAGGATTTTTGCGCGGATCTGAATCGTAAACCCCGTCTATATTTTTGGCATATAGTGCAATGTCGGCTTTAAGTTCCGCGGCACGTAAAGCGGTGATTGTGTCTGTAGAAAAGTAAGGGTGCCCCAGACCAGCTGCATGTATCAGGATGATTTTATCAGCCATAAGTTCAAGAGCGGTGTCCTTTTCGTATACACGGGTCATATTTGCGAAAGGAACCGGTGTCATGACAAGAGCCTTTGCCTCCTGCCGCTTAAATGCTTCCGCCAGATAGATTGCATTAATAACCGTTGCAAGCATCCCCATAGAATCAGCCTTGACGCGACACATATCCGGTCTGGCCTGTTGACCGCGCCATAGATTGCCTCCGCCTATTACAAGTGAAATCTCCGTTCCTGCATTAACTGCTTTTACAACCTGCGAAACAATAGAATCAATAACCGGGTCATTATACCCGGTTTCCGCCTGTGGGTCACCAATGGCCTCCCCGCTTAGCTTAATAACTGTACGTTTTATCATAAATCCCTCCCAGCAACAAAAGGGATTATGCCAGAATTTGACGCAATATTCAAGGCAGAAAAGACCCTATGTAAGTATTAGACTGGCGTGAATCTGGAATGACGAAAGATAAAAATTGATTTCTGTGCAGCAGGGGTGGTTTTTTTGCAAACAAAAACTGGTATGCTAGCATACCAATTTTTTATTTTTACAGTAAAAAAAATCAGTAATCTCGGGGTTTTTGGATTTTTGTTTTTAAGATATTCCGCTTTACTGTATTAGTTGACTAGTACAGTAATACAGAGTCTTGATTTACCGGATTGCTTCGTCGCTACACTTTTCGAACCCTTTACTGCATATCCGGCTTTGCATCTTGCTTTTGAGTTGTTTTTTTCTTTCAAGGGCTATTGCATCTTTGTGAGTATAAATTTCGATTTCTGTTTTTTCGCCCCAACCTAGGGCTTGCCTTGCTTCTTTTGGGATTACAATCCGTCCCAATTCGTCAATTGTTCTTACTCCTGCAAATTCCATTTGTCTTCCTCCTTGTTTATAAAATAAAAGGTCAGCGGAATATTTGGGAAATAAAAAACGCGTAGGGAGATGATGTTAATCCATCTCTCCTACGCGTTGGTAACTTAGCGTAGTACACAAATACTTACTGACCGCTTTAACCATGTATAACAAAACCGCACCTTTTCTTCAATCGGCAACGGGTTCCCGCTTGAAGGGGTTGGGGAAATGTTGTAAACTAGGGCTGCCGCGGTGGCAGGGTAACCTGTGCTTTTGGATGGGTCTTCATCTCAAAGCTCGTGAAGTGCTTCCAACACTTTCACGGCTCCGTGGTTATTTTATTGTTGCGGCATCGTTAAATTGCGTATATTGCCGCTGACCTTTCTTTCATCATTATACCAAAACTTACATATTGCGGCAAGGATTTTTTTCAACCCTATTCTTCACGCCTGTCACACAAACTCAAGTTGTACATATGATGATATCAGATTCAAATTATAAACATGGAGGTAGCGGAATGGGAGCTTTTGAATTACAAGATACCCGCAACGTACCGGTCGACACAGCTGAACCCCTCAGCCTAGGCCATATCCCACCCCCTAAACCAAGGGTAAAAGACGAATGTATAGTAGCATACAAGGTGTATGACAGCTGCCGCCGTCAAAACTGCCTTACAGCCAGCGAACTTGGCCCCGCCTTGGCAGCAGAAGAGTGTAACATAGGCGGAGTTGAGCACCGCATCGGCGACGTAATCCGTCCACCGGCAGAAACAGCCTCTGTTACTATGGAACAACCTAAGATCGAAAGAATCCATATCATTGACAAAAAGCCCAGCCAGTTCCGTAACGGTTTCTGGGATGTGGGCATAAAGTACTCCTTTGAATATTGCTTGATCTTCCGCGATTCTGCCGGATGCATCATCGGTGCTGTAAAGGCAATGAACTTCTTCAACTCAAAAACCACCCTATTTGGCAGCCATGGCAGCGATCTTGTTATCGGAACTGACTTGTTCAGCAAAGACAATAGATCCATTACATTCGAAGCCGCGCCGTTCATTTGGGTAGAGGCCAAGGCCGTAGGCTTGGATGCAAAATTACACCACCACCGTCGCGGCGAGCATGGCAGGCATGGCGAAGTGCTAGTGACCATCGGTTTGTTCAGCGTGCTTAAGCTCTTCCGACTTGTACACCTCAACGTACAATCCACCGGCTTCTGCATCCCAGACGCGTGCGAAGATCAAGGGGATATTAACCCATGCGAATACTTCTCCGACCTAGATTTCCCAATGGATATCTTTGCTCCGCCTCAGCGTAAGGAATTTATGCATGAGGAAGAGAAGAAGGGAACCAGCATCTGGTAAGCATATAAATGGGATTAACTCAAAACACGACAGTAAAACGCTACTGTCGTGTTTTTGCGTTATAATTAAGAAAAAATTCGGAGGGCATTGTTATGAAGCTCGATCGCCTACTTGGCATACTCACAGTGCTATTACAAAACGACCGTGTAACCGCGCCATTCCTAGCCGAAAAATTCGAAGTTAACCGCCGCACCATCGGGCGCGATATAGATAATCTCTGCCAAGCGGGAATCCCCATAATCACCCATCAGGGAAACGGCGGCGGCATTTCTATTGCCGAAGGGTTTAAGCTGGATAAAAATATCCTGACCACAGATGAGCTATCAGGAATTATAGCCGCAATCAAAGGATTGGGAAGCGTATCAGAGCAATCGCAAATCGAACGGACATTGGACAAGCTAGGCGCGAATACAGATGCAGTAATTTCCATGAACGAACCTGTTGTAATCGACCTAGCTTCTCATTACAAGGGAGACTTGACCCGGAAAATAGAAATGCTAAAACATGCCATCCGAGAGGCAAAGCAAGTCGAGTTTGATTATTACTATGAAAAAGGCGAATCGCATCGGCAAATAGAGCCATATCTCGTTATTTTCCAATGGAGTTCATGGTATGTATTCGGATTTTGCCTTGCACGGCAGGATTGGAGAATGTTCAAATTAAATCGGCTATGGAACCTAACCACAAGCGATGAGCAGTTCGTCATGCGCGAAATACCTGAGCGTGATTTCAACAGCCATTTTACAGATGACTATAAGCTGGTTGCCATGTTCGATAAATCCGCCAAATATCTGCTAATCGATGCGTATGGTCTAGACTGTTATCACGAAACTAGCGATGGCTTGCATTTTGAATTCGCCTTCACTAACCATAGTTATATGATAAGCTGGCTATTAAGCTTCGGCGATAAAGTAAGGGTTTTAGAACCGCCAGAAGTCGCAACGGCAATTCAATCAATCGCAAAAAATATTTTATCCCACTACAAAACATGACATATAGCTGTCGGGTTAGGCATGATATGCTCAATAAAAGGAGCGTGATAGAATGATAGAATCAAGATGCGGCATACTATGTAGTGAGTGCGATTACAGAGAGTCGATGAATTGCGCAGGTTGCACGAACATAGACAAGCCTTTTTGGGGCAACTGCGATGTGAAAGTATGCTGTGAAAAACGTGGATATGAATACTGTGGAAGTTGCCCCGAATTCCCATGCGAGACTCTTAAAGAAATGTCATATGCTGAAGAAGAAGGCGACAATGGCAAACGTATTGAAACTTGCCGCATGTGGTCAAGCAAACAAGAGGAGGTTTAAATGCCAAAAGAAAAAATTACATTTGAACAATTCTTCGAATCGGTAGATGCAGACAATAAGCCATTTGTTCACGAGCTACATAATTACCTAATGGAAAACGGCTGCAAGGCGGCATTCGAAGAAAAGAAAATCGGTTACTTAGCTTCATACAAGCATGGCAAACCACCGAGGGCTGTCATGAATTTCGTATTCCGAAAACACGGTATGCTGACCCGTATTTATGGTGAGCGCATTAGCGGCTATCCTGATTTTCTAAACTCACTGCCATCAGAAATGGTAGAATCCATAAGAAAAGGCGGAACCTGTGGCCGACTGGCTCACAACACCTGCAGCACAAAATGCACCGGTTATGACTTTGTGATCGGAGACGAGCATTTTCAAAGGTGCAGGTATAGCTGCTTTGAGTTTTTGATAACAGATGAGAATAATCCATATATCATGGCATTTGTTGAGCATGAATTAGCCGAGAGGCAGCAATAACATAAAAACTGCGAAAACATAAACGCTTGCGACTTCTAACGCAAGCGTTTTTTGCATTAATGTTCATGTGACAGCAGGGTAATCATAGTGTCAAAATTAATATTGTTTTGACGAAAGGATTGTGCTATGTTAATGCCCTGTTTGCTGTGGATCGCAAACAACGATATGG
>Ga0131853_10012312_pt1 | contig 15668 bp, 11 predicted proteins | sample TergutLab28metaG_FD_92764 | JGI IMG/M metagenome (GOLD analysis project Ga0131853, IMG submission 92764) | Labiotermes labralis P1 segment gut microbial communities from Petit-Saut dam, French Guiana - Lab288 P1 (version 2) (version 2) | ecosystem: Host-associated > Arthropoda: Insects >...
AATGACCATGCCGATATGCAGGATATTGCCGACAACCTTGCCGCCAACGAGCAGCAGATTGATAAGTTGTCCAAGCTAGTTGCACGAAGCGTAAGACAAAGCAGTGGTGTTATTCAAGATGCTATTGCCGTCGCCTTGGATACGGCGCAAGAAGCATCAGCCACACTACACTCTTGGGGAAATGGGGATAGTTCTCCCCAAGCCATTCAACAGAACATGGAAATACTTCACCGGGTGCAATCTTCGCAAAAATTACAAGACGTAATCAAATATCTGGGCAAGTTCCGTGAAATTTACGACAACGCCCGCAAAAGCAGTTACACCTATGGCCGAGGCGAGATATACGACATTGTACTTGGTAAAGATTTTACTCGCGCAATATCAAGCGAGTACGCACTGTTGGCACTGCCAGAAACCGTCCTACTGTTCATCCGCAAGGTACAGCGGAATACGCTGAAGCAGTACCGCAGGCGTGAGCGCACCATCAAAGGCCACGGTGATATCGTGATTGGCATAGACGAATCCGGGTCAATGTCTGGCGAGCCTATAGCCTGGGCTAAAGCGGTGGCACTTGTGCTACTGGAACACGCGACACGGAATAATCGAAGCTGTGCAATGGTGCGGTTTGCATCGGATGATGAACCTGTAACGCATATATTCTCGAAAGGCAAATACACAACGGAGGATGTTTTCAATTTTGCTGAATCCTTTTTAGGTGGCGGTACCGACTTTGAAGCTCCGCTTAGGCAGGCTGCCAAGTTAATAGAAGAAGAGGGTTTTGAGAATGCCGATATCATGTTTATAACAGACGGCTTTTGCCAAATCAGTGATGAATTCGCATCCAGCTTCCACGACAAATGCGAGCAACTCAAATTCAGCGTTACTGGCGTAATCATAGATACAGATGGGACAGGTACAGATTCTAGTCTCATGCCATTTTGCAAAAAGGTCTATCGCCTAAACGCGACAGATGACGATAATGTGGCATCAGATATAATCACAAATTTTGCATAGTAATGACATTGAAGGTGGTAAACATGACTTATGAACAAGATATAGTGAACATAAATTCCGAATTTGGTGTAGCTGCTGCATTAGAAGCGAGGCGGCTTGCCGAGAAATACGGCAAAGATTACCTGAGTTGCGATGATTTAGTTTCAATTATGGGAATTGGCAAAAATAATGCTCGTCAACTTCTCAATAGCACTACGTTTCCCACAATTGAGATTGGTAACCGCAAGGTCGTAAGCGTAATCGCATTTGCTCTCTGGTCGCTACAGGATAATTATAAGTATGCATAAAAGCCCGTTGTAGACACGTTGACAGCCCAAAAGCCACGAAGCTATACTGCTATATGCAGATAGCTTTCGTGGCAAGGCATTACAAGGAGGATGCTTAGTGCCACAATTAAGAGAAACCAAGACCAAGGCTGGACGGCGTGCTAATAACACAGGCAGTGTTACCCAACGCAAGGATGGTCGCTGGTCTTGCAGTGTCATAACAGGTTATAAAAGCAATGGCAAGCCAGACCGTAAGTTTTTTTACTTCAAAAACAAACATGAGGCAGAGAGAAAAGCCGCTTCATTGGCGGCAGAGGTCATACGAGCAGGATACCGCAATGTGTTAGCCGTAACCAACACCAATCTTGAACATCTATGCACAGAATGGTATGAGGTGTTTAAGGCAGAAGACCTTTCAGATGTGACGAATGAGAAAAATTGGAGCATCATGAAGTTGCATATTTTCCCAGCATTAGGTGCGCTTGATGTTAAAGATGTTGATACCATGCGAATCCAACGGTTTATCAATAGGATGAAGCGGAAAAAGCTAGAAGGCGGCTTCGGGTTTTCAAATGATTCAGACGGCGGTTATTCCACGGACTATATAAAGAAGACAAGAAGCCTACTAGATCAATTCTTCAAGTATGCCGTCCGTAAAAACCTCGTGACAACAAATCCTGTATCGGATGTTAAGGTTGGCTCTGCGGGTAAAAATGAAAGCATTGACCCTGATGAAAAGGGGAAGGCATTGCGTCCCGAATTAAGGGTAGCTGTTTTTGAAGCAGTTGAAAATAACCCCGTGCTAAAACCAATTCTTATGACGCTCGCCATGCAAGGCTTACGAACCCAGGAATTAATTGCCTTAAAATGGGGCAATGTCGATTTCGGCAAAAGAGAGCTCCAAGTGCGAGAGGCCGTTAAGCGAACCGTTAAACGTGACGATATAGGAAATATTGTATCCCGTGGTTCAAAACTAGGCAGGTTGAAGACGGACAGCAGCCGACGCAACATAGCAATGCCACAGGTCTTACTTGATGTACTTCGTGAGTGGAAAGAGTATTGCCAGCAAAAAGGCATCAAAACCGACAATGAATCCCATGTTTTTCCAAACACATCACGGGGCAAGAAAAATTCCATGCGAAGCTATTCAAGTTTGCGAAGTCTGTTCCAGAGATTCGTCATCAAGCACGGATTAGAAGATGAAGGTCTAACGCTGTACATGTTTCGCCACACCTTTGCCACAATGTTGCTGGAGGAGAAGGTCAACCCCAAAATTGTATCTGAAATGATGGGACACGCCAACATCAAAACCACGCTGGATATTTACAGCACAGTCTTCAAAGCCGTATATGCCGAAGCTGCTCACACATTAGACACTGCATTTAGAAAAATATGTACATCCGAAAACCCGCAAGATACAGCGGTTTAACAGGCAAAATTGACCTCAATTTTTGACACACTTTCTGACATCAATTGAGGCAATTTTAGGGGGTTTTAGAGGGGAAAAGTAGTGGTTTTTTACTTTTTCCCACCAAAGCAAAAACCCCTGTAAACGTAGTGTTTACAAGGGTTTTGAGAGAAGCGCGAAACCAGATTCGAACTGGCGACCCTCGCCTTGGCAAGGCGATGCTCTACCACTGAGCCATTCGCGCATATTTGATTAAAGCGGGTGGCGGGAATCGAACCCGCGTATCAAGCTTGGAAGGCTTGTGTTCTACCATTGAACTACACCCGCGAAAGCTCCAGCTTATTTCATCTTACTGCTTCGCAAGTGATAACCCAATGCCCAGGGACGGAATTGAACCGCCGACACGTGGATTTTCAGTCCACTGCTCTACCGACTGAGCTACCTGGGCTTAAAGCATCAAAGAGAAATGTCAGCAACCTCTCAGGATTCTATTAGGCTTTACTGATATTGTCAAGCTTACTTGGGCTTACTGGGCACAGGGATTTCCTGTGCAAATACCCGTGGATTTCTCACCCCTTGAGTATATATCTTTGGCAGAAAGCATGTCAAGATTTTTTTTTAGCGTTTATTTCCAGTCTGTCTGCCGGGATAACATTTAAATTTACTCAGGCACTGATTTTGGTGCCTCTTAGTGGGCATTAGACTTGTAAGTTTTGCACAAAAAAGCGGTATGCTAGCATACCGCTTTTTTGTGCAATCTGCTCTATACTTTTAACTTCGCCTACTGTCATTAAACCTTCCGGAATTGCCCTGTGTTTTTCCATACTCACGACCTCCTTGACGGCAGTATAGATACTAACGTAGGGTAAAGGTCTATATCTTTTGAAATTTTTTTTTACTAATTCTATTAATATGGTAAAATTCACAAGAGAAATAACAGCCGGAGATGCGAGGGCTCGCTTCACACGCCCATCGTGATACGGTTTCTGACACACAAAATAAAAAACGGAGTGATTTTCTTGATCGAAGTACGCAATCTTACTAAGGTCTACGGTCAACACCGCGCAATCGACAATATTAATTTTACAGTCGAAGATGGCGAAATTGTGGGCTTTTTAGGTCCCAACGGTGCCGGTAAGACCACAACCATGAACATTATCACAGGCTTTATTGCCGCAACCAGCGGTGATGTAAGCATAGGCGGGCTGGACATCGTCGCCGATGCACAAAAAGCCAAGGCTAAAATCGGTTACATGCCCGATACGCCGCCGGTATATGGCGATATGCGGGTAGACGAATATCTCAATTTCGTTGCGGATATCAAGGGCGTGCCCCGTAACAAGCGAGCCGACATGCTCGCAAACATCAAACGGCAAGTCCGTATAGATGATATGTCTCGCAGGCTAATAAAAAACCTGTCTCGGGGCTATCGACAGCGGGTAGGTCTTGCCCAGGCAATGGTGGGCTACCCCAAGGTAATCATCATGGACGAGCCCACAATCGGTCTTGACCCCAAGCAAATCATAGAAATGCGCGAGGTTGTAAAAGGGCTGGGTTCAAAGCACACAGTTATACTTTCCAGCCACATCCTCCAAGAAGTAAGCGCAGTCTGCGATAGGGTAATGATAATCAATAAAGGCAAAATCGTGGCAAGCGATACCCCAGAACGACTTTCCGCCAATCTCAACCGGGGCAATAACCGTATGCAGGTGCGGGTTAAAGGGGAAAAATCAAGGATACTGAAGGCTTTAGGTGATTATCCCATTATCCGCAATGTAGATACCCAAACCAGCCCGGAAACCGGTACAATTGATTTGATTCTTTCGGGAGAAAAAGACGATGTAGATGTAAGGGAAGTTATTTTCAAATGTATGGCGAAGAATAATCTGCCTATATTGCTAATGAAATCAACAGAGCTTACGTTGGAAGAAATCTTCCTCACCCTGACAGGGGATGTACGTAGCGGCCCTGCCGGTTATGGTCAATCGGGAATAGAAATCAGCGTTGACGAAACCTTAGAAGAAGTCGAAGAAGGCGAAACAACAGAAGGCGAAACCCCTGTGGAAACTGAAGAAATTGAGGAAACAACAGAAATCGAAACAACAGAAGACGAAGCTCCAACAGGAGGTGAAAACTAACATGATACCTATATACAAAAAAGAAATGCGCACCTATTTCACCCAGATGATGGGATATTTATTCCTTGCATTTATTCTGCTGCTGATTGGTTTGTTTTTCTCATTGGTCAACCTGAGAAGCCGAGATGCAAATTTTCAATATGTGCTGAGCAGTACGACCATGATTTTCCTCTTTCTCGTACCGGTTCTTACAATGCGGCTCTTTGCCGAAGAAGCACGGCATAAAACGGATCAGCTTCTTTATACCAGCCCGCTTTCTGTCACTCAGATAGTCCTTGGTAAATTCTTTGCTGCGGTTACTCTGTTTATGTTTGCGGCAATAATCACGTTTATTTTTCCATTGATGCTTAATATCTATGCGGAGAGTATGCCTGTAAGCCGTATAGTAGGTTCATATGTGGGCTGGATTTTTGTAGGGGTAAGCTGTATTGCTGTAGGGGTTTTTATCTCGGTGCTTACGGATAACCAGATAGTAGCCGCCGCCGGTACATTTGCGGCTCTGTTTGTTATGTTCCTGATGGATGCGTTTGCCATCAGTATGCCTACATCGACTTTTGCATCTATTGCGTTCGTTGTACTGGTCGTTGTAGCTGTCGCCGGGATTTGGTTTAACTCTACCCGCAATATTTTATCCTCAATTGTAGTTGCTCTCATTGGTGCTGCTGTGGTTGTGGGATTATATTTATTCAATAATCAGGTTTATGACGGTATTATCGTGCGTGCACTTAATTGGTTTTCTATTTATGCGCGCTATAGCCGATTTGCCGCGGGTATTCTTAATATCAGCGATATTGTGTATTATTTATCCTTCTGTATGCTATTTATTTATCTTTCCATTAATGTCATCGAAAAAAGGAGGTGGCGTTAGTTATGAAATTTATGCAGCTTTTTAAAGACAAACGCTTCCGCTATGGCACAATGTCCACGGTTATGATGATTGTTGCTATTGTGATTTTTGTACTTGTTAATCTGGTTGCTGATGAGTTTGATCAAAGTTTTGATCTAACCGCCGAGCAACTTTATACACTTACGCCTCAAGGCCACCGCTTCTTGGAAGAGCTTGATATGGATGTAACTCTGTCCTATGTTGTCCGCACCGGAGGCGAAATGGAAATGGTAACCCGTATAATGGCGGAGTATGCTGCTGCATCCGCTAGGATAACGACAGAGCAGCGGGATACATCAATTAACCCCGCTTTTGTACACCAGTTTGCCGCTGATATCGAGGGTGGCATCCAAGAAGGCAGCATAATAGTGCAATCTGCCCAAGGTTTTAGGGTAATACGTCCACAGGATATGCGAACCTGGTCTCAGGATCCGCAAACCGGGCAGTGGTTTCAGGCAAGCTGGAATATCGAAAGTGAAATTACTCAAGCCATCCACGCACTAACCCTAGGCGACCCTACTGTTATTTACCATATAACAGGCAGCGGAGAAGAATCCCTTCCGGAAGCCTTTGTAGCATTTTTGGAATCGGAAAACTTTATTATCCGAACCCATGATGCTGTACTTGCTGATATCCCCGAATCTGCTGACGCTCTGTTTATAACGCTGCCAGGTCGTGACTGGAGTTCGATTAAAGCCGAGCGTATTCTAGACTACTTGGAAAACAGAGAAGGTCGTGCGTTTTTCGCATTGGGGATATCCCTTGAACGTTTCCCTCAAATGGACTGGGTGCTTAACGCTTATGGCATACAGCTAGGTAACTATGTAGTGGTTGAAAGCAACCCTGCACGGACATTAATGGACGACCCGACCCTGATGATGCCCACAATGGAGCGGCATGATGAAATAACCGTCCCGCTGTTTTTACAGGATTTCTCTGTGTTTTTGTTTTGGGGGCCGACAGGGATAGATATGCTGGATAGGCGCAGACCGGGCACGATAATCGAGCCGCTGTTTGTTACCACCCGCGATGCAATCGGTCTTTCCCCAGGAGAAGACGACGAAATATTAACGATGCCGGGTCCCTTTAATCTGGCGGTTGCCGTCACTGATACCGTAACAATTGATACAACCTATACCACCAGATTAATCGTAGTTTCCAACTGGTCAATAATGTTGGATGATCTTAATATGTTTATCGGAGGAGGCAACTGGGCATTCGTTTCTGCTGGGCTTAATTGGTTACAAGACCAGCCTCCGGGCATTTTCATACCTCCAAGAAGACCGCCCGGAACGATACCGGTAATGATATCCGATGCACAGGTCGTAACTATGACCGGAATTGCAATGGGGCTACTTCCGATTGGGCTTTTTGCCATAGGCATATTTATATGGTTTAGGAGGCGGCATAGCTAATGAAGTTAAGAAAAGGAGTTGTCACCATTGTTATTGCAATATTGGTGGTTGCACTGCTTGTAGGATTGTTGATGTGGCAGCGCAGAGAGCCGCCCGCTGAAGATGAATATGGAACCGAGCAAGAAGCGCCTCCGCCTCAGTCAAGGCGATTGGTAGAGCGTACCGAGGATGAAATCGTAAAGGTTGTGTTTGAGAGCCAATACGGTTCCCACGCGATGATACCATTCGAGGATGAAAACGGAGATATCCAGTGGAAGCAGGAAGGGATTGACTACGTCCTCAACCTTACTAGTACACGTCATAATATCAGAGCAGCCTTTAGTATTTTTTCATTGTCCGTTGTCCACGAGGATATTAACGATGTCCCTGGGCTTAATCTTGATGATTTTGGTTTTAACCAACTGGTAATGTCAGCACACTACGATGATGGCACCACTTTGAATGTATATCTAGGCGGGCCAACCATAGATTTTAGGGGATATTTCATCATGGTGGAAGGCGACCCAGCCCTATATGTAACTGCGGCAACAAATGCCGAGCGGATGCTATTTGGTCTTGAGGATATGCTGGATACTACGTTACCGATTTGGGATGCGGAATCCATTGATTTTTTCTTTTTATCCGAACGCGGCAGAGATCCCATCGAATTTGCTCGTATAGAGCATGAGGAATTTGAAGGGTTTACACAGCTTACAATGGTAGAACCCTTCGAGGGTGCGGAAGTTTTTGCAACGGGATTTGAGCATCATGTAATGGAGCAGTTTGCGTTCTTTCATTTGGGTGACTTGGTGAATCTGCACGCCGATGATTTGACTCCCTATGGTCTTGATGATCCCAGTCTTGAGTTGATTTACCGTGCACCTCACGGTGAGGCTCATCTTCTGTTTGGAGATATTTTTGTCAGGGAAACCGGCGGAGAGGCAGTTGCATTTATTTATGTAATGTTTGCAGGTAGACCTCATGTGTTTGAGGCGCAGTATGAGCCGCTACGTGTAATGTTTGGCATGAATCCGTTACAGTTTATATCGCGTTTTATTGCACTGGTTAATATCCAGGGTGTGGGTCAGATTTATGTATCTACTCCAGATGCTGATTTTGAAATCAATATTAATCATGTGCCTGACGCAAACAACATTATTGAACCGACGATTAACGGAATTACGGTAAACGATTCTGATTTCAGGACTGTGTACCGGCTGCTAATCGGGTTGGGAATTGATTATGAAATCGAGCCGTTTGTGCCTACAGAGCCACCGCTTTATACTTTTCGTTATGCTATGCTTGAAGAGGACGATATAGAACTTAGGTTATATGCTTATGATGGTAATTTCCATGCTGTGTCTGTAAACGGTGAGGAAATTTGGTTTGTTGTAAGTCGGCGGAATGTAGAGTTGTTTATTAGCAATTTACAGGGCTTGATGCAGGAGTAGGTGCTTATGCCGCGGGTTTTAAACATGGGGTCAATTAATATTGATTATGTATATTCCGTTCCGCATATAGTGCGAGGCGGCGAGACTTTGTCTGCCGCCTCCAGGCGGATTTTTCCTGGCGGAAAAGGGATGAATCAGTCGGTTGCGCTGGCACGTGCAGGAGGCAGTGTAACTCATGCCGGCATGATTGGCGAAGACGGAAAGCATCTGTTTAAAATCATGCAAAACGACGGAGTAGACATAGGTCTTATCTCAATAGGAAAAGAGCCTACAGGTCACGCAATTATCCAGGTCAACGAGGACGGGCAAAATTCGATTTTGCTATTCCCCGGTGCCAACCAAGAGATTAATGAGAGCTTTGTAGATAAAGCTCTGGCTTCATTTGAAAAAGACGATATTCTTATATTGCAAAATGAAGTAAGCTGTATAAGCTATGCTATCAGGGCTGCCAAGGCTAAGGGTATGACAATAGCCTTTAACCCTTCTCCTTTTGGAGCGGAAATTGCTGATTATCCATTAGACTTGGTTGATATATGGCTGCTTAATGAGATCGAAGGTCAAGCCCTTACGGATATGACCCAGCCTTCTGATATATTGAATGCGATGGGGCAAAAATATCCTTGTGCTATTATTGTACTGACTCTAGGCTCGGCAGGAGTGCTTTGCTTACATAAGGGCAAAGTGCTAAAACAAATCGGAAAAAAAGTAAAGGTACAGGACACAACCGCCGCCGGGGATACCTTTACCGGCTATTTCATTGCTTGTTTAACTCGTGGTTTGGGTATTAACGAATCTCTAATGTACGCAAATACAGCGGCTTCGGTTTCGGTTGGTCGAAATGGAGCCGCTGTTTCTATTCCCTTATGGGATGAGGTTATGGGAGGGTGCGAATGAGTAAATATCAGATTATTTATACATCTTGTAAGCGAGGCATAGCAGGTAATAGTGAGGGGCTGCAGGTATATTCACATAGCCCCAAAATCCCAGGTAAGCCAAATGACTATGTAAAAGGGCTTTTGTCTTATCAACCCCCAACAAATGTCCCCAAAAAGCCGATTGCTTTTGTCTATCGGAGGATATCTAACAAAACCTTTGGTCTAGCACTGAAAACACATCTTAGCCGTGACCACACAGGCAAGATGGTTTCTAATTATCTAAGCCATGGGGTGGTAGTGGAAGAAAAGGAATTAAAATTTTATCCGGCGGAAGCTTACGGCAGCGGGATGTGGAATAGCTGCATGGATGAAGCCGATGTAAGCTCTCCGGAAATACCGCCGCTTTTGCCTGAGCCCAATATTATAAAAGGGCAAAGGGTATCAATTGAAAGCGTTATGGATTTCCTGACTGACAATCGCATCGTGATATATAAGAAGATGCTCGCGTCTATGTTTCTGAGTAAAACGGCAAAAAAAAAGGTAATTATCTGCGACGATTCGGACAATATAATAATGTGGATTGCCGCACTCCACTACGCACTGCCCTTGGAAATCGCCATGGATGTAGGCTTCGCCACATATGATCATGACCCGGTGAGGTCTCATTATCAGATATGCGGGGCAGTACCTGAGGGTACGGCTTATAACCCAAAAAGCGCGCATTTTATTTTCGATTTTACCCGAGGTATTTTCCCGAATATCGAAACCAGGGATGTTTTTTTCCGTGTTTTAGACGAAGGGCTTGCCTCGTCCAATATTCAGCGTTTTCATAGATTTATTATTGAAAAACTGACATATCGGAGTGCAGATGAAAACTATTACAAGGCATATGCGTTGTTTCGGCTGTTAAATGAGGAGCGTCCCCTTTCTCTTAACTCTTTCAAAAATGCAATGTTGATGGCAAACAGCCATGCATACAAAGATGTATTAACAGAAACCTTTGGGGTGATTTTATCCCGTAGGGATTTTATATTGTCTGTAGACGATGAGTATGCGTTAGAAATTTTTACAGCTCTGCTTTCAAAGTCACCGATGCTGGAAGGAGTAGGGGAGCTAATCGCCGAGAGGGTTATCACAGATTTTGCATCCAAGGAAGCAAATAGAGATAGCTTTTTAGGCTTTTATCGGGCTTTGGGCAATATATGCGAGGCGAGAAAAGTAAGCATATCCGCTGAACTAATAAAAGATGCCAATATTAAGACCATAGCAGCACATCTTGCTGATCATCAATGGCGTTGGGATTTTTTTGTGGAAATATACTGTGATTATGTCGTATCGCATAAAATACCGGTGGAAAATTTATCGCTTGACCATAAACTAGGAAGGCTTATTGGCGATATAGTCGCCACCCGCCTTGCGGCAGACCCTAACCTTGGTCTTGTGCTAATCACCAGGATAATAGTGCGTTTATCGCATGATTGGAGCTATCTGGCGAATATGGCTCTTAATCTGGAAGGGGTAATTCTGGATGCTCCCGACAGCGAAATGTTGTGCGAAAAACATTGGGCATACTTTTATGATATGTTTGTTTTAAGGCAGTCGCAAAATCGGCAGCATGTTTATGATATGTTCCTTTCACTGGACAGGGCAGACCAGGTTTTTGATTTATATGCTGTGCTTATGAGCCGGGCCGCTAATGTAAAAGCCGCGCGGGAGCTATTTTTAAAAGCGATCGAAATCAAAGACAAGCTTTTTTTGCAGGAGTATCGGATAAGGATTTACGAGAGGTATTACAGTTTCCCGGCAACACAGAGGGATTCCGCTGCCAGACGTGAGCTAATAAGACTTATAGCCCGTGATAATATAACCGCTGACTTTGTGCCGGATTTAATCGATGTGGTTCTTGATGAAATTCCTATCGGGTCGCTTTCCAAGGATAATGAGAAAATGGTAAATACCTTGCTTGATTATTGTCGGGAAAGCTTGCCCAATCGTTTGATACTGCTGGCTTCCGGGATGCTAATAGGCAAGGTGAGCAGCGCATATGAGCTGGAAAATACCATGAAAACAATCCGGCATATTGCGAAAGCTGAAACCATATCAGGAGCGGATTCTAAATATATCAACTGGGTAGCCCCGACGATGTTTGGCTGTGCAAAAACCCCCGAGGAGCTTAGCACATGCTATAACCTTTATGAGCATACAAGTGAAACCACTGTTGGTTTTGTAGAAGCCTGGGCAAGGGAGTCTATGAGAGTAAAAGAGCTTGGCGGGATGATGATGTTCATTGGGTTTTTGTTTATCGTAGGGGATGCGGGCAATAGGCAGGAGGCTGGGATAATTCTCGGTAAGCTTAGTAAGCCCCGGCTAGAAGCCCTCAATGAAGCAGTCAGTCAAAAGTATCACGGTGATGTTAAGCATTTATTTTATTGGTCGGAAGTTTATGAGGCTGCGACAAGCTCAAGCTCACTATTGGCGGGAATCGGTAATCTTTTCAGGAGGAAATAATGAAGATATCAATAATAGGCTCCGGCTCATGGGGTACTGCCATTGGGATAATGCTGGCAGAAAACGGGCATAGTGTAACTCTATGGTCGCATACCCAAGCGGAAAGTGATGCGCTACGGGAGCAAAAGGAAAATCGTTCCTTCCTTCCGGGCTTTGAAATCCCTGCTTCTGTTGTGTATACAAGTGATTTATCCCTTTCGAAGGACTCGGATATTATTATTTGCGCAACTCCATCCTTTGCTGTGGGGCATGTTATGAAAGCACTGAAATCACATATTCAGCCTGGGCAGATAGTGCTTAATATTTCTAAAGGCTTGGAAATAAACAGCCTTTCCACCCTCGCCACAGTAATAAAACGTGAAATCCCCAACTGTGAAGTCGCGGTAATGTCCGGGCCAAGCCATGCCGAGGAAGTTGCGCGAAGGATTCCCACAACCAATGTAGTAGCATCTACAAATCAGCAAGTCGCGGAATATGTACAAGACGCTCTAATGAATCCATATTTCCGAGTATATACCAACCAGGATGTTATGGGGGTTGAGCTAGGCGGTTCGCTTAAAAACGTAATCGCGCTCTGTGCGGGTATCTCTGATGGGCTTGGTTTTGGGGATAATACAAAGGCAGCCTTAATGACCCGAGGCATATACGAAATTACCCGCCTGGGTGTTGCCATGGGTGCAAAGGCTGAGACATTTGGGGGCCTTACGGGAATGGGTGACCTGATAGTAACCTGCACAAGTATGCACAGCAGAAACCGCCGTGCCGGGATACTCATAGGCAAAGGAAAATCCGCAGTCGAGGCTCAAGATAAAATAAAAATGGTAGTAGAAGGAATAAATACCTGTCGTGCCGCAAAGCAGCTTGCGGATAAAATGAGCGTAGAAATGCCCATTATCACTCAGGCCTATGCGGTTCTCTTTGAAGGAAAATCCGCACGTGATGCAACCTTGGAGTTAATGGGCAGGGATAAACGGGATGAAATAGGGTTTTTGCTACCGGAATAAACGCAATGTACCTTCCCCGCCTTTGGCGGGGGAGGTACAAACCTGGTTTTATTATTACGGTGACATAAGCCGTAGCATATCTGGGGTTATATCCCTGGTAAAGGGATTAATTGTCCGATTTATTAGCTCAATTACTTCGTCATGGATAGGGAAGTCGTACCAGCGTACTGTTCTTTGGCTGTTGACGGGCAAATTGTAAGTATGCAGTTCAATATCATTTCGTACAAACTGCTCACCCAGCCAGAGCTGTTCCCTTAGTGTAAGGCTTGAGCTAACATCATTGCGGTAAACTCTTATAAGTTCTGGGATACTGGTAATCACGCGCGGTGTCATTAGTTCTTGCCGCAAGGCATGTAAAAACTGATGTTGATGTTCTTGTCGTACATGCCCGGATATGGTGTATCTTCTTATGTTATGGTATCTGAATCGCACAAAATGCAGCGCATCTTCGCCTTGCAACCGTTGTAGACCTGGTTGTAGATTAATATATAGATTTTGAAACGGGTCATGATAGTGCATGTGGAAGGGTACATCAATGTTAACGCCCCCTACGGCATCCACGATGCGTACAAATGCGTCTTCTTCGATGCTTACATAGTGGTCTACCCGAAAGCCAATGAGAGTTTGGATTTCCCGTTTTACTTGGTCAATGCCGCCTTCATGACCGCCGTTTCGCCGTCCTGCCGCGTATGCGGCATTTATTTTGCGTATACCTCGCTGGACATCTACTTGAGTGTCCCGGGGGATGCTAATTACAAATACCTGATCGTTGGCGGCATCGTATGCGGCAACCATCATTGTGTCCGTATTAAGACCTTCGTCATAACCGATTATAAGGAATGTAATAAAATCTTCCTTGCGCTCCCAGCCGGCTTCGGCAGTTAAGTCAAAGGGGGATTCCAGTAGGGCATCTTCTGGGTGCGGCTCTACATAGAAAAACGCTGGTTGCGTATCATCGTCGGGGTAGGGGGTAGGGCTTGGTAAATTGAGCATATCAGCGACATCAAGCACATCGGGGGCACGCACAAGGCTACGCCAGCCAATCATAGCTCCACCGACAAAGATTGCAATTGAAATAATAGTTATCAAAAATGATTTAAAAAATAATTGTCGTGATCTGCGTGTTTTTAGCAATTTATGTACCTCGCTTTGCGTTAATCATGTCGGCATATTTTGACATGAATCACGGTGGTTTTCAAGCGTTGTTAAAACATAACGTAAATGCTATAGTTCCGGTGCAAATCTAGGGCTGGATAAATCCCAGGACAGAATATTTTACAAAATGGAGTGGTTCCATGGATGGAAAAGCATCACCGCTAAAACGCACCACAGTAATGAGTTATGTAGGCTCATTAATGGGTGCTTTTTTATTTGTAATCGGGCTGAATGTAATAGTAGTGCCCCATCAGCTATATAGCGGTACTTTGACTGGGATTGCACAGATTATTGAGTCGTTGCTGGTGACATATACCCCGATAAACATGCCCCAGGGCTTTAACCTGATGGGGACGGCGTTGCTTCTATTAAATATCCCACTACTATTTATGGTGCTCAGCGTCACGGAAAAGACGTTTCCGTTTAAATCAATTGTTACGATAATTTTCCTATCTGTTGCCATGTCATTTGTGCCGGTGCCCTATGAGCCATTTATAACCGAGCCGCTTACCGCTGCAATAGTAGGCGGAGTAATTGCAGGCTTTGGGGCAGGTTTTACCCTGCGCTGCGGTAGTTCAGGAGGCGGGTCTGACCTTATTGGCATCTACTGCTCAATAAAATACCCCAACTTCACAGTGGGGAGGGTTGTGTTGATTATCAGTGTGTTTGTGTATGGATATAGCTTGATTATGTATGACCTCAACACGGTTGTGTATTCTGCAATTTTTACAACGGTTTATGCGCTGGCATTAGACCATACTCATTACCAAAACATAAAAACCAGTGCGTTGATATTTACCGTTAACCCGGATGCAATCCAGACAATTATGGATGAACTGGGACGAGGCGTGACATGCTGGGAAGGCAAAGGCGCGTATACAGGCAAGCATACCCATATTTTTGTGACTGTGATATCGAAATATGAATCTCCAAGGCTAAGGCGTATCATAAGTGAAGCTGATCCACAGGCGTATGTTATCCTTAATAATAAGGTTGATGTTACTGGGAATTTTATTAAGCGGTTTTGAGTGAGTTGTATTTATGCTAATCAAGGGAGTTTGCAGGCGAACACGTCAGTCTAATTTAGTGCACTAGTAATGCCGGCAATCCCCGTCCTTATAGGGCTTCTCATGCTCCCTTCCTTGGAAGGGGGAGTCGCTTGAATGTATACATTGACGAACATGTGTTTTGCGTGTATATTCATTTCAAATTTACCCGAAAGGAGATTTTCATGTCCATTATTCCTATTATTGACCCAGAATTCAAGGGTTTAATACCTCCTCTGGGAGTCGATGAGCGATTGCAGCTCGAACAAAATATCCTGACCGCTCGCAAATGCCATGATGCGATACTAACATGGGAAGGTATAATTATCGACGGTCATAACCGATATGAAATCTGTGTAAATCATGGGATTGAGTTTGAAATTAAAGAGATGGATTTCCCATCAAGGGAAGCTGCAAAGGTCTGGATACTGGAAAATCAGCTTGCGAGGCGTAATCTTACCGATGCTATGCGGATAGAGATTGCACTTTTGAAAGCAGACCTTATACGCAAAAAAGCGAAAAT
>Ga0131853_10012313_pt1 | contig 15667 bp, 9 predicted proteins | sample TergutLab28metaG_FD_92764 | JGI IMG/M metagenome (GOLD analysis project Ga0131853, IMG submission 92764) | Labiotermes labralis P1 segment gut microbial communities from Petit-Saut dam, French Guiana - Lab288 P1 (version 2) (version 2) | ecosystem: Host-associated > Arthropoda: Insects >...
ACCCTTTAAAGACGAAGCGCAGACCGCTTTATTTAAAGCCCCAGTCCGTACCGCGCTGTAAACACTTTTCATCTCGGTTATAAAAACCAATCAGTTTATGCTGTAAGTGGCACAAGTCGCTGTGTGTTCTCAGATAAACACAAAACACATCAATACAGTGTGGGCAGAGCGTACAGTTGTTGGATGTTAAACATGCTGGTGCGTCACGTAACCAGTAGGCTTTAGAAGGTTAACATTACTGTTATTCATCATTCATCATTGTGTACCCTGTCTTAAGACAGATCCATTCCCCTCCTAAAGCGAGTTCGCCACACAGTGCGTCCTTTTTCAACTTCCAGTATCATCTCTTTTCCTGAAGGTTACCTAGTAGCTGCCTAAGTATTCTCCCTCGTCTTTCCATCCCTTCTATCCCTCCATCTACCTTTCCCTCAATAATTTGATTTAGAAGGCACTTCCTACGAAAGATGAATCCAATCCAGTTAGCCTTCCATCTCTTTAATGCATGTATGACATTTCTCTCCTTCTTGACTCTATATAATATTTCTCCATTTCTCACACGTTTGGTCAAACTCATCTTCTTCATCCTTCTCCAACACCACATTTCAAAATTTTGCAGGTATTTTTGATCTACTTTCCAAAGTGTCCAAGTTTCAACAAAGCTGTGTTTCAAACGCATCACTTCACTAGTTTATTCCTCAAATTTAAGTCCAATTTACTGGTAAAAACAGCCTTCTTTTTTTGAATTCTGCTTTTGTCATGGCAATCCTGGATTTAATTTCAAGTGCACATCCTTCATCTTTTCCTATCATGCTACCCAAATAGTTGCAATACTCCACATTGTCCGTTGATGTGTTCTATTATAAACCTACATTTTAACTGCCACACGATACGCACAACAGCATAATGATGGTAGATCTTTCGGGTGTTATTGAAATCATGGTCTTGTGGGTTTCTATGAAACATAGGTAGTTGGCCTCTTCCGACGTTTCGGACACATTTCGGAACAGACCAACTATACTATGTGACATAAATACATCATCATCTAAGCAGTAGTCACTGCCATTACTTTCCAACATTTTAACTTAATCTCTTAACTTAAACTTCAGGCACTTATGTACCATAGTCATATACACACAGGGTCCATCTCTCGTAACGCACCGTTTATTACAACATAGTAGTACGCTGCTATTGGATCGTCTTTCTATTTTCAATCATTATCTCCATTAATAGCATAAACATTTGTTTATAATAAAGCATACACACATCCTATTTTGATCTACAACTTTTCCGTAGTTTTCTTTGAAGCGTTTCCTTGATAGAGTAACTACGTGCGTGTGACCCAATGGACAAGAAGGAAGTGCACGCGCTGGCTGTGCAACGTGACGCCTGTCGTGCGATTAGTTCCGCCACATCAAAGCCAATTTGGTATGCAAATTAACAAATAAATCGTTTGGAAAATACACCACTCGTTACAGTATATGACGCATGACATGAGCTACATTACCAGTTTTATAAATAGGCCTTAGGCCCATTGATACGTTAGTTTTAAAATACTAACAAGGCATATATAAATGTTCATACATAAAAAGCGAGAATGCTGTTGAGAATATAACAAAAAATTTAAAATTCTGGTAATAAAACCCACTAGTTTACAACCAACACAGAATGCAATAAAACGTATACATATATTTTGACGTTTTGTTGACCGTACATCTCAATATATTTATCTCAGTATTTAACCAACCTGATGCACAAAATTTGTTTCACAATAAGTTCTATTTCATGCCTCTACATGTTTCGAGCACATGTGCTGCAGTCCTCTCTCAATCCGTGCACGAGACGGCCACCTATATGTGTGATGATACCAGAGGCTGTGTAATGCAATTTTGACCTCCTGATGATGAGCACATGTGCTCGAAACATGTAGAGGCATGAGATAAAATTTACTGTGAAACAAATTTTGTGCATCAAGTTGGTTAAATACTGAGATAAGTATACAACATATATATTTCTTGTTGCCTTCGAAATACAAAGGTACGGACTTGTCATTGTGACACTACAGCCTAACAAAGGCGTGCCAACATTTCGTAATAAAATGACACTTCCATCTTCAAAATTAAAATTATCGAAGCTGGGCGGTCGGCTGTTAACATGGAAAAAAAGAAAAAACGTGCAGCACACCAACGTTTCGGAGGAACATGCCGCTTCCATCTTCAGATTTTAAATAAGCCGTGTGGCAGAAATAGACGGCAATACAGAAGCGAAACATAAAGAAGTTCTAATAACGTTCCGGACAAGCACGCAGCTTCCGATACAGAAAATTACCGTCACGGCTTCGCTGACTGCAGCGTGCTCCCAGAAACGCCGATACCAGACTACACGGCATCATAACTAAAATATGTCACCGTCTTGAAGGGCTCACGTCTAGTACTGGTCTTGTGCCTATGTGCTATTGCTTGGTGTCCTAAAATTTGGTTTTGAATAATGTGGCATAAATATTTATGGAAGCGATAACGGTAAATCACGTTAGCAGACGTCAAATAGGAAATACTGCCAAATATGTCAAAGGCGCATACGGTCTCGGACCTCTCGAATACTGTGACCTCGTGGTTGGAATCCTGGATGATGGATGTCGCTGCTTGCCCGTAGCGCCGTGCGATCAGCCGATCCGACGTCCAAATGCTTCAAACGTAAATACTGTCGCCAAACCAACAAACGGTTGAGAAAGACGAGAAATTTTAACGTTATAATGCTATCAGCAAATAATTTCATAACAGAATTCATTTTCCTGTTCTTCTTCCAAAAATCGCCGTACCAGACAAAATAAGACTTTATTTTTATTACGTTTAACGTATAACTTCAACATTCATTCCGGTTACCTTCATCGTTGCACCGTGCATTTCGTAGAATCATTTAATTAGCACACCAACTAATGAACATACATAAAATCTTTTACATTAAAACATTTACAATCTCTCCATCATGTTTCGATCCTAAGATCATCTTCAGGGAGCTACGCTGTTCCTTGCTAAAGTCACATTTTTAAAATACACTCACTGATTGATTTTCTCATATTAATTTAGTGTTGTGGCAGCATGTCATATTGTGTAAGTGGCACGCCACTGAGAGGGTGCCGGCGTACGACTTACACAATATGACACGCTGCAACAACACTAAATTAATATGAGAAAATCAATCAGTGAATGTATTTTAAAAATGTGACTTTAGCAAGGAACAGTGTAGCTCCCTGAAGATGATCTTAGGATCGAAACATAATGGAGAGATTTTAAATGTTTTAATGCAAAAAAAAAATGATATATGTGCATTAGTTTGTGTGCTGATTAAATGATTCATTCCGGTTATTACCATTACAATCTTACTTCTTATTATGATTGAACATTTTAATATTATCGTCCGATATTACTCTATGTTATCAAAGTAATCTGGAGTGCCGTTGTGTATAGAGACGTGTGCCTTATTTAGAGGTGGTCGAATTTCGGATGTACAAAGAGTTATGAAATTTACGTGATTTTAATCAGCTACTGCAGGACAAAGTGAATATTAGTTTGAAAAGAGCAATTACCGTCTTCCTCAAATTATTTAATTAGTCAGCATTCATGGCAATCCTCCACTTCAAAGCAAGTTACATAAAACCTGCACTTCCAACGGTGTCTTCAAACATCTCCACAATCAGTCTTTATGACAGTCTCATATGGCAGCTAACCCACAAAAATCCTGCATTAACCCCCCCCCCCTTTCCTCACACTTGGGCTAATATTTCAAGCCACTACCTATTAATCGAAGAGCTCAGGCACGAGAGACAGCGAAAAACTTGTTTTATTACTTTGTTTCTTTGAAGATTTACTTTACATTGTGACCGAAAATTGCAGTCGAGTGGGTAGCTCACCTGCTCCATATCCTGCGTAGACCCCAGTTCAAATTTCGGCCCAGAAATCAACTGTCTCAACTGCACCGTTACAATCGCCCCGTCCAAAAAGTGATAAGAAAATAACTGAAAGTATGCCATTACCCTAATTTACATAACACTACCGATTAAGTTTTCACTAATCATTCTGTCATTCACCGACACGCAGCCTCATATGCAGAAAGGACTGTTGATGAATTAAAGACCAACTTGATGTCACTTGATATTTTATTTCACTTCTTATGTGCTCAACATGTTTCGGACATTAATATATCCATCATCAGGAACTTGCGACTATTCTGTTGAATTACCACATTGGTCGTTACGTTCTTGGTTCGATGTGTGTTGGAGTTTCCGTGTGGTTGGGTTGGAGTGGTGTCCGTGTTGCAGGCTTCAACCGAAACTCCAACAAACATCGAACCAAGAACAGTACAACCAATGTGGTAATTCAACAGAAGAGTCGCAAGCTCCTGATGATGGATATATTAATGCCCGAAACATGTTGAGCACATAGGAAGTGAAATAAGATAGCAAGTGATATCAAGTTGGTCTTTTATTCTTCAACTATCACAATGATGCACGGTCCAATAAACATAAGATGCAGAAAGGACTGTTAAATAAAGGGAAAATAATTCATAAACGTATATTTTCCTATTTGCTGCAACAAAGTGGATTTTATTGGGACTCTGAAAAGGTGTAAACAATTTTTAAACAGCGAAGTTATGTTCTTTTTCCGCCTAAAATGGAATAGAAAAAATGAAACGTAAAGAATGCCTCTCCACTAAGAATTGCAGAAACGTATCCTCGTTACAAGTAACAAGACACATACGGACGGATATTCTGTGTGAAACGATTTCACAGTAGCGAAAGAGTAAATTGTTGGTACAGACGACATTTCGGTACTACAAACAAAGAAAATTCAAGGGAATCAGAGTGGAAGAGGGAGAGCCATAAAGACGGTGATGCGTTCGAGTGTAGTCCGGATCTTGCATCAAGGCGATGACGACACAGACGACAATGGTCTTTGCCGCCACAACGTCCATTATAAGGCAGGCTCACCACACTGCCTAATCATACAGTCGTCTAAGTGCTTTTGTTTTCATTTTGTGGAAGTAAATTTGCTCTGTACAGTCTTACCTGCTGCAACTGCAGCACAGCCATAGTGAGTAATCCCACTTACGTGCCACACTGATTTTCCTGGCTGTGGGAAGCCACAAGATATTGAAAAAAAAATACATAAAGAGAAATTTCTTGGTCTGTACTCCTCACCAAATATTATCCAGGCGATCAAATTAAGGATAAGATAGGCGAGACATGTGGCATGAATGGGGGAGATGATATAAGCATTGAGTGTTTCGGTGAGAAAACACGAAAAAAGGGGATCACTTTGAAGACCTAGGTGTAGTTGGAGGGATAATAGGTAAATGAATCTTAAAGAAACAGGATGAAAGTTGTGCAATGGAATCGTCTGTTACAGGATCACAGGATAGGGTTGAGTGGCAGGTCCTTATCAGCATGGTCATATAACGTCGGAATCGATTGAATCTGGAATAACTGCCAGCTTCTGAAGAACTCCGTTCCATGCATGTAATTAGTTTTTTTTTTGTTTGTTTGTTGCTTGCTTGCTTGTTAACTGTAAAGGTTCGTCATTCTCCTGTTGTAATTCGTATGATAAAAACGAACGAGATGCATTATTACTGCTAGCAGACAGCATAACCTGAATGACAGATACCTGATGCTGTGTATACAGTACTACACCCCTGATGATGGACAGTAAACCTGTCCGAAACATGTACAGTTCTATACCAAAATAAATTTGAGTATCAGTGTATCTCGTTGGTGTTTATCATAAGAATATATCACGATGCAGGGTCCTCTGAATGTCAACTTCTGTCGTAAGTTTCTTTTATCTTCTGACGTGTGCATCACATCATCTTCTCCATTTCTGTAGCCTCTCTTTTTTTCCTTTCATTTCTCTTCGACTTTCCATTTTTTGGCTCTTCCTTGTACTTGTTTTTAATTTTTTGTACCTTCATAATACCCCCATCTGTGTATTTCCTCGCTCAGTCTTCTTTATCATCCCTCCTTCTTTTTCCTGCTTTCTATAACCTTTTTTTTTTATTCCGGCTCTATATTCTACAACCACACGCATATAATTTGACAAAAATAATATTTCAGTTCATTTAGTTCAAGAGAGCAGTTCTCGAAAATGTACAGTCGGTGAACAAGCGGCAAAGTACGAAACAAGCGATTGTTTTCTGAGTTTACATTTTAATAAAATTTGAACTCGCACTTCGACAGTCAAGAAACACAGCATATTCTTCGTGATTTTCCTCAATTTTTAAACGCAATGTCTGAGTCGCACCGTAAATTAGGTTACGAACTCTTTCTCAAAATCCTAACAAATTCTCCAACGTGTTCGGCTTGTTCATTTCAGGCTACAGAAGTACCGCTACCTCCACACTTGCGATTCGTCCGAGACAGATGCGTTACCACATGCAGTCTGTCAAAGTTGTTACACAATACTGTTCTCCTTCCACAGTTGCAGGCTGCAGACATGACAAAGTACTGCAAATATCAGGCAGAACGTTTTAAGAAATTTGCCAGCGTTTTCAAAAAGAACGCACCTCTCGACAAGCTAATGAAATGTGTTGCAGTAACGGGACATAAGAACATAAAAGGTTGACATATTTTCGGACCAAAATTCGCTCAATTAGTCTTCACCTTTTGAAGAAATTCGAAGTTTACTACTGTCTTTTCAAAAACCCTTGTCTCTATCCTGAGCCATGTTTATCCATTCACTGTACATATGTCTGGTACCCGACATGTTAGATCAATTTTAATAACATCCTCCAAACTAAGCTAACTTCATCCAATTATTCTATTCGTTTCAGGCTTCCCCGTTACAATGTTGCATCACTTCTCGAAACTATCGGTCGTGCTATATGCCCCGCCCATGTCTCTTTATTTGTTCACGCTAAAAACCTAATATTTAGATTAGACGTTTTCAACTACTCCTTTCTGTTCCATCCATACATTCTCCTCAACACTTTTTCTCAGACACCTTCCACTCTTGTTCTTCTCTTACAGCAACAGACCCAGCTCTACGCCCATACAAAGCTTCAGGTAGCGTATCGATGTATATTCAGATAAATTTTCTGACAGTTTATTCATCAGACTGATTAATTTATTTACTCTTAGGTGATTTAGTTAAGTTATTTATCTCATTAACCCTTATCCTGCTAACGTTGAGAATATGGTGAGCTCCTAATAATGCCAGCAAATGGCAGATGGGATTTAACTCGGCGTTTAAAAGGTTAAAACAAAATCGTTGTCCTTCTACGATCTGGTGTGGCATTTAAAACATTTTATTTTGCCCAATCAGTGCACTGTGTGTTTCGTATGATTTTAAGCAAACGAAACACATAATACTTATAATAATTATTATTAGAATAGAGAACTACGTCCTCCTTAACATCTTTCAAGAGGTTTTTCTTCGTAGCAGGGACATAATGTTAACCTTTTGGCGCCGGAATAATTTTTTTTTTAATTTTAGCACACCCTGTATATAAAATGTGAATAATACAGGAACTAAATACGTTAGAATTGTGAAACAAACTGCATTTGGAAGAAAAAACGGAGAGTATATACCATGTTCAAAATATTCAGTACCTATATTTGTTGAATAAATATATAAAATGCAACTTTAGAGGTTAGCGGTGTGGTACGTCAACTATAGTTAACATTAGGCGTCTAAAGTTTAATGCCGTGACAAAGGAATCAAATTCTTATTTGTTGTTTCGATAAATGTCATGCTGCGATGGATTTTTTCTGTTCCCCAAGATAAAGTAAATATTGAATGGAAGGCATTTTTATGACATTGATGACATCAGGAGTAAAACAACAGCAGCTCTGAAGGTCATTCCACGAAACCATTTTCAAAATTGTTTTGAAGAGTGAACTAGGCGCTGGCATCGGTGCATAGCTTCCCAAGGGGAGTACTTTGAAGGCGACCACGGTGGTATTCAGCAGTGAGGTGTGTAGCACTTTTACCGCGATGACTTCGCGAACTTTATTGTCCGACCAGGTACAGCATAAATGCAAATTCTTTTCCGCCACGGTATAAAAGCTCTTAACGTCAGTTCGATCCCAATGACATATATTTTCCTATTTGTAAATGGCTGGAAACGGAACAGGCTTTCGGGTGAAGGTATATTGTGATAATAATAACCAGTGTCGCGTTTAATTAGTTAAAAACTTCAGGAGGGGCTCAGAGGTCACAGTTATAACATTTGTATTATTCGGATTGCTACATCTTAGAGCATTATGCGTTGTGGCATGGTAGACTGCTTCAACCATCTCCGGGGAACCTGTTGTCGTCATAAAGAATATGAAGTCTCTCCTGTAACTTGCACTGCCCTACTGTACGTCCCACACTGCGTTCCGGAACAAATGACCTGTTTGCTTCTCGGGGCCTCATTTTTATAGTAGAAATGTTTACATTTAATTTCAGCAATAATTAATCTCATTATTTTTCTCTCTCTTCTTCGTTTACTTTAGGTTTCTGCACTGTTCTGATACTCACATAGATATCCACTTAGTCGTACTGCACTAAACGCCTATTTTATTATTACATTTTATCCGTTTTCCTCCCATACGGTGATTTCTTTCTCTCTCTAATCAATCGCCACTCTTATCTATCCCTATTTGTTTTGAATCAGAGAAAATGTGTACGCCCATTTGTCTGTCATATTACGTTCATTCTTGTGTCATTAGAACACTGTGATCTTGACGCTTATGATGGTTGTGCATGCAGCTCAGCTACACGAAAAAAAGACATATGTAGAGAATTTTTGTGAAATTGTGAATTTCAAGAAGCCATTTGGAATGCTAAGGAGACGAGTTCAATAGGAACAAATGAATAAAAGTATCTCAGAAGAATATCCTGGTATAATGTGAACTACATAAACTGACATGGTGACACGTGAAAAAAAGTAACACAGTCACAAACGTGGACAGAGTGACACAGTGACATGTGGACAGAGTGACACAGTGACAGACGTGGACAGAGTGACACAGTGACACGTGGACAGAGTGACACAGTGACACGTGGACAGAGTGACACAGTGACACGTGGACAAAGAGACACAGTCACAGACGTGGACAGAGTGACATGTGGACAGAGTGACACAGTGACAGACGTGGACAGAGTAACACAGTGACATGTGGACAGTGACACAGTGACAGACGTGGACAGAGTGACACAGTGACACGTGGACAGTGACACAGTGACACGTGGACAAAGAGACACAGTCACAGACGTGGACAGAGTGACACAGTGACATGTGGACAGAGTGACACAGTGACATGTGGACAGAGTGACACAGTGATAGACGTGGACAGAGTGACACAATGACACGTGGACAAAGAGACACAGTCACAGACGTGGACAGAGTGACACAGTGACACGTGGACAAAGAGCAAGATGGGGATCATTCAAGCTTTGGTGTTAACGATGTAAGCGCGCTGGATTATAAAAGTAATTTGTCGTCGTGGGCTTTTGGAATAAATAACATGAAATTAATGCAAGTGCATAAATATGAGTCCTTCTAAATATCTGCCAATGTTTCACTTCCAATTTTACGAAGAAATAGACGGTGTAATTATACATTTTGGAACCAATCCGAAATTATTTTGGAACATATTCGGACCAATATATTGTCTCCTTTATTCAAGGCACAAGAAGTTCTTGGTCGATCGAAGAATATCGGTTCGCTACACTCGCACAATACCGGGTCATAACTTAAAGAATAAACCACCGATATTTACATTGTACGTTGTCTACATTCTGAGGCATTTGGTATGGAACTACACAGCATATATTGACTTCGCTCTATGTATCATTGTAATTGTATGGATTGGATCGAATTATGAATAACATGAACACAACGTTAATAGGCTAATCGGGAATTTACGTAGATATCTTGGAAGTATAAATTACTATCAGGTAAAATAATTTAAATCTGGATAATATTTAACCAATTAAAAGAAAATTAGTCTGACTTCTTACAACGTGAAGGTTGCAGTGAAATTCGCTATGAAACTTGTATCTGCAATACAGTAACACAAAGGCAACGATCTTATTCACAATCACATAAAACATTCTAATTTATAGGAAATATAATTACTTGTCACATCATTCTGCAACATATTCTTTGTGCTTTTTAGTACTCACAGTTCGCCGTCTCATACAGCATACCCTTATGTGTGATGAACCCGAAGTTTCCGTCTGGTACGACAGTGAATGTGTCTCACAAAAGGCTGTGAAAGAAACCCTGGAGAAAAAAGCAAAGAGTGACAGAAAGCAACGGATTTATCAAGTGTGACAGTTATTTGGTGGCGCACGAATCATATCCGGGCTTTGTTAGAAAGTGTCGTGAATGAGGATTTTGGTCGTTACAGACTCTCAAAATGGTATTCGACAGGGTTTCTCGAGAGAGTTAAGTATGATTTCTTTGAACAATCATTAATGCTGGAACATTCAAGATGTAAGGTGTAACAAATACTTGCTGAGATAAAATTCTCCTTTTGCCATGACATTTTAATTCATTTAATCCGAATATTTTGAGTCTTATTTAACAACGCTGTTAGTTCCAATGATTATATAGAGTTTTATTATAGGTGAATGATTTAGCCAGGAGCAACGGTGGAATGAAACTAACAAGGGAAAACTGAAGGACTCGAGAAGAATCTTCACCAGTGCCACTTCGCCCACCACAAATCCCATATGGTCTGGCCTGGGATCGAACCCAGACATCCGCGCTGAGAGGCCGACTACCAACCGCATAAGCAACGATGCACTCAAAACGTGAATCGCTTATGCCTTAATGTTCTTTGTTTCACTTGGCTCGTAATTAGTTAATAAGAACTTGGAAAACACCAGACAGTGAAAATCTTCACACCATGTGTTCTTCACTGCATATTATTAGGACACTAGATCCATTTGACTCGGGATCGTAACCAGTGACGGGAATTTCTGAGAGCATAAATAAAACTTTGGTTCCATTACAGATAGAGAACTGCTCGCAAATCTGAGTAGCATTCACCTTGTGAAGCAGCACTGTGCCCCATGCATTGGATCAATTAAAGATTCAGTACAGCGTTCAATAAAACCCCCCACTGTCTTGCGCCTTAATTCAGCGGAATACATATCATATACTGCTTATTTAAGATACTTTTTAATACCCTCCAATCTGCGTTGACGTCTACTGTGTGGTAAACGCGATTCAGAGTTTGAAATAAAATTTTGTACGCAGTTCCGATCACCCACATACGTGCTACATGCCCCACGGACCATCGTGTCGACGTTTTGTGAAGAGTACTGCTCTATCTCTTGCCACTACATCCTTTCGGTTTCATAAATAGCCGAGACATTTCTAACCAGCTCTGAGACTAACAGCTTATGAAGACGCACTATTTTCAGCGGAGTCAGCGGACATCAGGCACCAATCGCCACCAATCGCAATACGGGAAACTTGACCTTGGCATTGCAAGCTACAGAACGTAGCTTCGCCGACTGAAATAGCACTACTTTTGTATTATATCTGAAGCACACGCAGGCAAAGAGAAGTCTTTCTACCATCATGTGTTTTCTTGTCAGTTTAGGTATCTGGAGATGTATATACAGAAAGCACCAAGGGTTGTCGAATATAAGCCCATGGGATTGTCTACTCTAGTCCTGACAATCTCCCCAGCACCGCAGACTTCGTTTCCTCTCCACTGCATGAAGTACTTCAGAAGCTGAGGAATAAAAGAGGGGTCACACCTGACGCAGGCCAAGAAATCCGTCAGGATTTCCAATATTAATGTCTGTCTCCTGTTTCTATTGTGTTCTTGCTCCACCTCTTTATTCTGGACTCTTCACCATCCAAACATCACAGTACCTTTTTCGTCTGTTGTGTTTAAATTATGCTACATAACGGAAAAACGAAGTAAAACTCTTTCCAGTCCTCAACACAAAGCCGTGAAAACTTATCGGACAGTCCAGCGGCAGATAAACACGTTTTCTCCGAAATACATTAAGGTGAGTAGTACAATACGGTGAGTAGTTAGCTGTATCCCCGGGAGAAATAGCCACCGGTACCTACTTAACACAATGCTGAGCAGACACTGCAAACGGTATGCGCACTGCTGCGTAGACGAAAGTCCTTACAGGTGCCGGGAATTGAATCCCAGTCACCCAGCTGGTACCTAATTCAACAAACGGGTGAAAAATCACTGTGCAAATTGCTGCGCAGTTCTTGTTTGTTCCTGTTTGTACAGAATATTGATCTTCATCTTCGAAGAGTACACAAAGCCTTCGTAATGAGCAATTGCCAGTTACAGCTATGCTTGCAATGCTACTTGCAGACAGAACAACTACAGAATCTTAACTACACAGCTCTATACATGGAAACATAAGCATGAAGGCTTGATGGCGCACTTCCGAAGCAACGAAGCGACAAGGTGTACTAAGAAGCTTTATTTAATTTTAAAAAATTGCTAAATTGTTAAAAGTTTTCCTTTATTCGAAATGACTGAACATGCTCGTTATAGGAGGGCACGTAAAACTACATTATTGCCAAGAGTAATTAAGAAGAATATATTTCAACCTCTAACTTCACATTCTATAGGAGTTGTTGAGATATGAATTACATCGAAATTAGGACTGGCTCCAGTTGACACTAGTACCAGGTTGTGGACATAGTAATTAAATAATAAGTAAATGATCCCCGGAAATACGAATTTGAATTTTATGAAACATATGTGTTTTCATTCACATTTTCAAATCAAATAGCCGAAAGACATGAAGCATGAGGAAAGTGAAAGAAGATTGAAAGAAAATATTACTGAACTATGATAAATAAGAGAAAGTAGAATAAGAGAAAACGAGTCAAGAAATATAATTTACAGGAAATAAAAATAACAAGAACATCACGCAGACAAAGATCAGAAGAAAATACAAGGAAATAAATAGGGAAAGTGTAACAAGAAACCAAACAGAGTAAATAATAAATACATAAAATGAGACAATGAAAAATAAAGTAAAATTACAAAAGGAAAAAAACCAGGAAGATTCAAAAGGAATGAGAAGAGAACGATTAATAAGATTCTAATAAAAGATCCAAAATAGTACTGAAATACAGAAAAAACACAAAACAAAAATATAAACACATGAACGCAGAATATGTATGTAGGAACTAAACGAAGACAAAAGGATGGGAAGTATGCACTGAAATACAGCAAGCACACTGCCAGCAGCATGCAGGAATTAAAACGAGCGCCAGGCAGTGTTATAAACCAAACTGTTCCTAGTGTATGCTCCGACAATGCCACGACAACAACGGAAACACTTCGCACGTTACAGAACAACTTCCGATGTATTCTACGTCAGATTTAATTGTCTTAACAGAACACGTCGGGTGTGTGTTGTCTCCAAATCACATTTGCTTGGCTCTGTTTCTTTGGGCGTGCCTTTGAAGTAACAAGGTTAACTGACCCGTCACTGCGACCAAGGAACTCAGAGTTCCGAGTTGGTGTATCATCCTACAAAAAAAGGAAATGCGATTTGAAAACCGTTACTGGAATACGTAAGTGATGGCAAGAGAAACAAGAAGGGCTGCAATATTATGGTCTAAATCATGTACCTGTTTATGATGGCCGTAGCCTATTAGGATACAATATGAGTAAGGTAAACGTAAAAGCCGATCCCAGTGGCCGCGCGGTCTAAATGCGTAGGTCTGCGGTCGCTCATCTGCTGAGATTGTGGTTTCGAATCCCACCGGGGGCATGGATGTCTGTCTGTTGTGAGTGTTGTGTGTTGTCAGGTAGAGGTCTCTGCCACGGGCTGATCACTCGTCCAGAGGAGTCCTACCAACTGTGGTGTGTCGTTGTGTGTGATCTAGGAACCTCGTGAACGAGGAGGCCATGGCCCAACGGGGGGTTGTTGCGCCAAAACAAAAAGGTAAAATTAAAGTCCATTACAGGCCTGGACAGTCCCTGAGTGTTCCAGGAGTTTGAGGGTACCAGATTTCAAGATAATCAGCACATGAAGGTGGTAAGGTTGTCAGCCCTACGCACCGTCCGCCTTTAACCCCAGGAAATATTCCTGGTACTCATTTCTGTTAGAGGCTGAGTCAACCCCAAGGCCACAGTGCGACCGGAAGGATTACGTCAATGAAAAATTTCAATGACACCATCGGGAATCGAAGCCGTGCCTTTCCGGCTTGTAGCGCAGTGCCTCAACCAACTGCGCCACTGTGTGCCCCATATAACATGATTACCGCTAAGAATAATAAGTAAATTCTTCGAAGTCAAAGCAAAGAAAGGAAATACTGCAAAAATAAAAACGCATAAAACTGAATGAAGCCCATTACCTGTAATTAACTTCAGCGTCGTCTGTCGGTTTTAAGTTATATTCACTTTTCATGACTATTTAAATATCGTGCAAAAGGCCAAACAATATAAACATAAAGGTAAATCAGTCTCATTACAGGTCAGGACAGGCCCAGAGTTCCAGGAAGTTAAGTTTCCCAGATTTCGTGACAACGGCACAGGATGGTGGTAGGTTGTCAGCCTTACGCACCGGCCGCCTTTACCCCAGGAAATGCTCCTGGTACTCATTTCTGTTAGAGGCTGAGTCGACCCAAGGGCCATAGTGCGATCGGAAGGATTTTATGTCAATGAAAAATCCACTGACACCAGCTGGGATCGAACCAGCGACCTTTCGATTTGTAGCACAGTACTTTAGCCACTGTGCTACCGCGGTCCCCAATATAAACATAACTGCGATCAAATCTAAAAAATAAATTTTGGAAACGTTTATTATTGTTTAGTTAAAAAACAGCTGTATTTCCGAATGCTTTCCAGATGCCGAATATCAGGATAAAGAAAAAAGTTTGTTTATTGTTTATATAAATGTGAATTGTAATTTTTGCGAAGTTCTTAAGAAATTATTTGGAACTTAATGCTACATATTAAGAGAACAATTTAGGATTTTGCATAACAATGAACTTCGGGATTAATACCAATCATCTAGGATTGTTAGAATGCCGAAATCTAGACGCCTGGGGTGGGATATGGGAGACAGGAAAGGGAAACAGAATTTTCTCGTGGACAGTCTTGGAAAAGGGATATTTGTAGAGACAAAATGAAAATGGAGGATTAAATTCAGCTGTAGCGTAGTAAACTGTGTTATGATGATCGGATAATGAGAATCCGGCACTTTCAGTTCACGGAAAGAAAATTCAGAGATAAATTGAAATTACAAAATAGCAAATATTTTACATTGACGATGATATATTCCGTACAACGCCGGAACATAAGCAACGATGAGTTGGATAGCTCGATAGTCCTTCGTGGTTTTCCTAAGTCTCTCAGGGCTAACGTCCATATATTGATCCAATTAGGGTACGACCACTCCCTTTCCAATACTATCCGATTCATCAGTAATTAAGACTCCTGCCATTTAAAGTTACATAGTATGAACTGATGACAACGTCGATAAACAATACATTAAAAAGTTTAAAATATTATTAAGCGTCCAAAGTGAACAAAAGATAAGCTGTGGGAAATGATGGACAATAAAATTCCAAATTATTTACTAAATACAATAAAATGTATTTACAGGAACACGAAGATTAGAATTAAATTTAATGATGGTATATCTGAACCAGTACACATAAACAAAGGAGTAAGACAGGG
>Ga0131853_10012314_pt1 | contig 15663 bp, 9 predicted proteins | sample TergutLab28metaG_FD_92764 | JGI IMG/M metagenome (GOLD analysis project Ga0131853, IMG submission 92764) | Labiotermes labralis P1 segment gut microbial communities from Petit-Saut dam, French Guiana - Lab288 P1 (version 2) (version 2) | ecosystem: Host-associated > Arthropoda: Insects >...
GACAACTTTGCCTAACTTTTTTTTACATATGGACACATTTTAACAGAACATCATGGACATGATTCACCTGTCAGACTGAATGCAAAATCTTGTACACACCAATTTGCAGAAGGCTGGACACATTACGTAGTATAATGCCATACAAAGATAAAACAACCTCACTGGTTCTGGGCCTGTTAAGAAGTATGATGGTTTGTTACCATAAGTGCTAATGATGAATGATATCAACCCCTCATGCACACACACTTAATGCTTGTAGGACATTCTTCAGAAGAAAATGGGCAGTTTGGACTATCATACAAAGTGAAGTTAATTCATGCCCTTCTGCAGAAAATGAAATGCCATGTTGCTGCATTCTAGTGCTCTTTTAACATTACATATGCCATTTCAAAACACCAACAAATTTTGCACCAGGTATCACACACTCTGCAAGAGAATAACAAATCCCCTCATAACAGGTGCCAATAATTAGAGTTTACAATGCAAACGAAACATCAGCAATATTTTCTCTCTCGGATCATATCCAGACTGGTAATCTTTCACTGCACGTGAATATGTACTAGGAAAGTGTACACAAGCTACCAAATTTGAACACCACTTTTGCTATGACATGCTAAACTGAACAGTGCATATTTTAATAAACTGCACATCATTTCTGTCTGTTTCAAGCTGGAGGAACACTTAACCTTCACGTACCAATTAACATCACTGTGCAACTGTGACTGCACATTAGTGGAGGATTTGACCAGCCAACCACTGTCCTAACATGTCATTTATGTATTTGTTAAAAATTTCCCTTACACTTGGGCTATACGTCCTGAAGGCATAAGGAAAGTGGAGGTAAAGCTAAAAAATTCCATATCTTCATATTTGGAGGTGATGAAGTTGTTTTGCATGTCGTCACAGTTCAAGTGACCCCAATATAAGTCCAGCTAATGTGGTGCAAAGAAAAATGCAAAATCTCTGTCTATGCTGGAAATAATAATGCTAGCTAATCAACTAAGTGACTGACTGACTAATTCCATGGAGCAGAGTCCTTCTTGAGAAGTTAACAGGTTCTCAGCCAGTCGAGAAATCACATTTTACAGAACCTCATGGTTCATTACCACATTCACAACAGCCTGCCACCTGTCCCTATTCTGAGCCAGATCAATCCAGTCCATGCCCCCCATCCCACATGTTGAAGACCCATTTTAATATTATCCTCCCCTGGCCGGGTCTTACTCCTTCCCTCAGGTTTCCCAACCAAAACCCTGTATGCACCTCTCCTCTCCACCATATGTGCTACATGCCCCACCTATCTCATTCTTCTTGATTTGATCACCTGAATAATATTTGGTGTGGTGTACAGATCATTAAGCTCCTCTTTATGTAGTCTTCTCCATTCCCCTGTTACCTTGTCCCTCTTAGGCCCAAATATCCTCCTCAGCACTCAATTTTCAAACTCCCTCAGCCAATATTCCTCCCTCACTGCAAGTAACCAAGGTTCACACCCATACAAAACAACAGACAAAATTATAGTTCTCTATATCTGAATCTTTATATTTTTGGACAGCAAACTGGAAGACCAAAAATTCTGCACTGAATGATAGCAAGCAATCCTCAACTTCAGTCTGCTCTTAATTTCATCCTGAATGGAATTTTGATACATTAGGGCTGCTCCCAAATATTCGAACTGTTCCACCCTTTTGAAGGATTTATCATCAATCTTTATATAGTGATTCTGTCCTGCATTCTGATATTGAGACATGACCAAGTACTTGGTTTTCTCAGCATTTACTTCTAGTCCAATCTCCTCACCAGTGACTACTAAGACATCTGTGTTTTTCTTTATAGTATGTTTGCTTCTGTCCAGTATATTAACATAATCAGCATAAACCAGAAGCTGATGCTATTTACTTTCAAGCCCTCCTGGTTTACCTGAACCCTCTTAAAGTAATATTCTAAAGCAAAATAATACCTCTACTATCCAGAATTATTAAAGCAGATATCCTGGTTAATATTAATATAACAATTTTATTTATTACGTTGAAGATTGTATCAAATACAAGGTTAACCACTTGAATGAGTACCCTATAAACCCAAATTTCCTCTTGATCTGACACAATGCATAACACGAAAACAACCAACTGTCTTATACTATGAGAACTCACTTGTATCTGATAAAAGGTTACCAAAATGAATTACTTTCATATCACCATTAATAAAACTGAAAAATGTATTGATACACATGATAATACCCATGCTATACACTATGAAGCACAAAAAATGGCATCAACATACCTAACAAGCAGCACTTATTTAAGCATTCAGAGTTAACAAGGTCATTCCACACACATTTAATACATCCCACTCAATGACTTTAAATTTCATTCTGTACGATCTACTCCAGTCAAATTATTTATCCAAATACTATACACAGAATAACAAATTTAAAATAAATTAAATATCATACAATAAACAAGCACCAATGCCACCAGTTTCATATGTAGTAAATGTAAATAAATAAACATTTCTCCAAGATTTAGTTTATCATGCATCATGTGACAAAGTAATCCACTTATAATACCACTGCATGTCACTCTTAAGACCAGGCAACTAAAACTCACCTGGTTACATTATTCATCGTGTTCCTCTTTTTAAATGCACGGACATGTCAAAAGAAGGTTCAACATATACACATACAATGGTGCCTGCTGGAGGATTTACGTTTAACCATTTGAGTAAAAAATTTTAACACTGGGTTCAATTTAGTATCATTTCAAACCTATTATACTCAGTCCAACACAACTGAACTTTCATAAGTCATCTGAGCCTGGCAGAGGAAACCATCTTAGGTTAAACTGCATGGTAAATGCATGACAAAAATCGAGGGCCATGCTTACTTTTTTAAAACTTTAAGACTATCAAGACTGTTTAACATCAGTCCACAAGGCAGTTTCCATGACTGTCAAGGTTACAGATGACCTAGGAAGGATAACAGAAACCCCCCTACAAGGTGGCCAATGCAGAAACTTTATGTAATATTATGAACGAACTCTGATAAGCCCAGCAAACAATTCAGAAGAAACCCAACTGTGAGTAAGTGCCATTTTCTGAGGTTAATAGAAAAACATCCACAAGGACGCTTGTCAAAATTTGGTGTCACTACTAGAATCCAGAATCACAGACATCCAGCAATGAGAGATTCAATACAATTCCACATACAAAATTAATGAACGTGAAGAAATTCAGCCTGCAATGAAAATATCCATAATATACTACATTAAGAAAATCCATGTCCAAATATTGATGGAAAGGTAGTGGTTTCATTCAAAGGGATGTCACATTGTGTGACTTTCATATCTTAATGTCCCTAAATATATACTGCGTGAAAATGAAGTGCAGACAGCTATGAATGATCAGTGTCACTCGAAGAGTACACAATATGCTGAGCAACATGATTAGTGTTCAGTCACTCAGCAGGGTGCATTTCTTACACACCTATGTGTAACTAACCCAAGCACCACTTCCTGGGTTGCTTCTGTTGAAACTTCCCTAGCAGCACTGCAGTAACTACTCCAGGGTTGCTTCTGTAGAACCTTCCCTATCTTAACAAAAATCTTATTAGAAAGGGGTCCATTCGCTGGTGGTTTCAACATTATTGCAAAATAATGTCATATGGAAATACGTGCATATCAAATCATGTCCACATGTCTGCCACCTTCCCCAGTAACTTTCAAACTGAAGGATTTACATGAAACAAGATGATGAACATTGTGTCATTAGAATCACAGTCATAATGTATCTTCAAATTCTGTACTACACATTCTCACAAGTTAAAGCAGCAGCAGATTCCTAGGTTGTAAAACTTTTAACTTAACTATATGCGCTTACCACTTGAAGGAAAGAAGGCATCTTTAGTTGATTTCAAAATGTCATATTATTTCAAGGTACAGTCAGTTCTGCTATTATGCATGTTTTGTTAACACAAACTGGCTGTAATGCGACTGAACACTGTTTGTATAACACATACTTCTGTATATGTGTATTGGCTATTCTTGGATATAAAATGTTGGATAACAGGCCAAATGTTTTCTTATCTGACCCTTATCACACAATTTTTTATAATGTGAGGTCCCACAAAAATGCAACTACTGTGTTATAGCAAAACTCAGTGTACATTTCAAGAATTCATTCATGGATATCAGTATGTACACTAGCTATAAATCCAAGTATCTACCTGTGGCTATTGAGTGGGTGAGTGAATCACTGAATACACACTGGGAATGTAACTAGTTGTGTAACGTGTATGACACACATACACACACACACATACAGGTGTAAACCCTCCTCCCCTCTCAAGCACACTGACTCTCACTTATAGACATTTAACAGACACACTGACAAGTCCACACCTCAGGTGTTTTCTCTTAAGAAGCAGAAAACCACTACTTGTACTTGAAAAGTACCTGAATTTCAGCTGGTTTATTATGTGTCCTGACAGATTTTGCACCGTTCCTCAGCTTTTACAGATAGATGCAAGGATAGTACTTTAATGAACCCATCAATGATGAAAATTAACTTGAATTCTCAACTTTAACAACTAATCTGACAGTACTATATAGGAAAAAAACAGGTGCTGTCTGTCCTGAGATCCAAACATAATCGAGAAGTTAACACTATAGGCAGAATGTGGAATTTCTGAATGTTAAACCTGGTGGTAGAAGTAACTACTAGACTCCAAAGGATTACTTTCGTCCAATCTTCGACAGTTGATATAACGCAATTAATAATGTAAAAGTCATTTATTTTCTAACATGTAAATCTTCTTGTACCATGTTATGGGTCTGCAACACCTATTTTCCTGTTCGCAGCACTCTGCATGTACACTAATATGTTGCATTCCATTTCTATGTGTTCTCTTTTCAGCATGTACATTTTTTTTAAAATTATACATGCCCACATTGGCATATAGGCAGCATATGATAAGACAAAGGAACTTAATTTATATCGGCAATAAATGAACACAACAATCATAGATGAATGCCAAAATGCAAAATATGCATTTGAGAAATAAATTTGTAATCGTCCACCTCCTCACACTTGTAATGTTTCTGGAAAGCTTCTTACTAACACCTGTAATATGAAACCCACCCGTAGGTTAACCATACCTGCTGTTGGGAAATATCTATCGATCAGATCGCCACGTTTCAAGGCAGGAAATGAATGACATCTCTTGCTGCTGAGTTTCTCAGCTAAATCCTTTTGAAGTTTGCGAACTGACTGTAACAAAATCAAGTGGAAAAAAACCCAAAAACAAATGTGAAAATCAAAAAACAAACATGCAACATGCTGGAATAACATGCATAAAATGTACATATTATAAAAACAAACTGCAAAAATTTTAGAAAGGCCTGTCAATGAAGCAACAAGGTCATGATATAACTATTTCAAATTCTCTATGGTTAAAGTGGAACTGTATTAAAAAAAGGCCATTAAGAAACAAAGGAAATAAATTTTTATATAAGCCACTGCCCCATAAAAATGTTCAAAGAAAAACTACAACCTCCAGCTGGAAAACCAAAATGACAAAAATATTAATTTTACTTACTTTGCAAAAATAAAACATACAGTTGTACTTAAACACCAGGCAGAAAATGTACAAAATATAAAAACATTAGCCTTGAAAATAATATGAAAAACATACACATAAAGAACAGAGATATTTTGTATCATTACCGATATCCAAAAAATTAAATAATATTTTTAAAACCAGGTAATGGATTATTTTTCTTTCATAACATTCTTTAAAAACCAGAGCATTAACAAAACACTGAAAAATATAGCTTTTAATTTTGCCATTACTATGAAGAGGAAAGCATTTTGCCCTACAATGTTTAAAAATAATGTACCAACTAAAAAAAAAAAAATCTTTCATACTGCTGAATGTTATTCAGACCTTGTATTATGATTCAGTGATATCTTCATGCACTCTAAGCACATGTCTAGAAAACAATTCCTTTAAACCTTGTTGCTACAACTGACAAGTTTCTATGACTACTTCTGAGGAACCAGCAGGGCAGGACCAGAGGGTCAATTTTGGTGGGCAGTAACCCCATTACCTGAGGTGGTCAAGTAAACGTCGATCAAGGCTCCACGTTTAATCGCTGGAAATATCTTGCTGCGAGAACTACAAAGCTTATCTTTGAGCCGTAATTCCAGTGAGCGTACTTGCTGCAAAGGGTCCCCAGGCATCAGAATTCAATTATATGATAATACTGTCACTGTAATCTCTAAAACTTGTTCTAAGAATAACAGTGAAAAGCTAATTTCTATGGGCACAAAACCTGACCTCTCAATCTGAGAGAAGAACAAAGACTGCAGGTGTTTCAGAAAAAAATAACACAATAGGAAAAGTGGGAAAATAACAAGAAGACTGATAACCAGCTCACATCATCAAGTACTGTCCTGGTACATAAATAACAGAGGATATGAAGGGGCATGACATGCACAACATATGGATAAAAAAATGTGAAATGCTTACAAAGAGCCCATTTAGAGACTAAGGCATAAATGAGAGAATTATACAATGTACATTATAGAAACAGATTATGTTGAAGCAAATTACAATTAACTGATTCAGGATGTTTCAATGGTAGGCTATTGTGAACATCACCACAACCCTTAAGTAACTAACCGAATAAGTAACTATTAGTGCATGTTATGTCAGATCCATGGAAAAGCTATTCTAAACAAGAGAGGTATCTGATGTGAAGATAAAACCAATAAATTTATATAAAGCTTTAAGAGTATCTTATATTACATCATAAATGTAGTAAATTTCCTACATGTACATGTTTGGGCCACTCTTGTCGTCATCCTCAGGAAGGTGTCATACAAAGGATATATTACACCTGCCTGCAGCTGACCAGAAGAGTGGCTGAAACATGCACCTTTAGGAGGTTGACTATGTTTATAAGATACTCATATGTTCATACGCATTTGTTGCTATATTATATAAACACTGACAAATGCACTCATATATTACTAAATCACCACTTTACAAACATTATATGTAATTCCAACATGTTTCATCCCTTGAAGAGTCATCTTCAGGGAGCATAATTGATACATTCTAGCAGCATGGGTCAACAAAATGAATCACCAGTTGTATAATTAAACATAAGGGTTGAAACATGTTGCAGTTATGTATAGTGTTAACAAAGTAGTGATTTAATAATACATGAGTGCATCTGTTGGTGCCTGATATAGTGATTCTAGTGCATAGGTATGAAAATGATGAAATGCATTTGTAGGTTTTCCCTTCATATAAAATCATCTTAATGCATGGTTATGGACTATTTAAAGTCAATACAGTGTAATATACACGTAACATCATCCCATTTCCACTTAAATTTAAATTGTTTGATACCCAAATTTATTTAATTTCACAATATTTAAATCATAATGTTTCAGATATGTTCTATTTAAAAATACTCATATATTTCATAATTTACACATTGCATTTCACAATATAAAAGCCATTTTGTGAGAAAATCAAATAAGGTCACATGGAAAGTTTTTCAGCATCAGTGCCAACAACAAGAATTATGCTGTGCTTACAACTGTGCCATGCCTTCATGTCAACTTGGCAATAATTACAATATCCATTGCATTACAGCAGTGTCCACTTTTAGAAAATTTAAGAAAACAATATATTTGATACATACAGTTATGGGTGCCTGCATCACATCGTAACCATTTGTTTCATTTTCCATTTGTGTACAATACTAATTTTCCTATGAAATGGTAATTGCTAGCATAACTGCCACCAACTATAGCTGTGTAATATACAGATATGTTTTTGTGTTCCAATCAGCATAAAGATCAGTACTGACAAGCCACTTAGTTTCAGAAGTATGCTAATACAGTCATGCATCGCTTAATGATGGGGATACATTCTGAGAAATGAGTCTTTAGGCAATTTCATTGTTGTGCGAATGTCATAAGAGTGTACTTACACACATCTACACACCTAGGCTAAATGGTATACCCTATTGTTCCAATCTACAAATCTGTAGAGCATGTTACTGTTCTCAATATTGTTGGCAATTGTAACACAATGGTAAGTATTATAATATTATAATCTTATGGGACCACCGTCATATATGCAGCTCGTCATTGAACAAAATATTGTTATGTGGCACGTGACTGTATAGAACACCTCATATACATAAAAATACCGTGTCATCAAGAAACAATTCCCCAAGTAATTTGAAAGTCATATCTCAAGTCACCTACACAGGTGATAAAAAACTTAAAACTGGATGGCAGCGAATTTCCAAGTGCTCTGCCAACCTTCAGTATAAGTGGTACGTAACCTTTCAAAAGCCAAACATTAGTTCCACGCTTTGGAGTGGGTTTTCAATTATGTGGTCCACTACAAATTCTGGCCTGACCCCTTTGGATTGCGTCTTTTAAGGATTCATTAACCCCCTGATCTGTAGTTTGATTACAATTTATTTCAATTAAAATAAATCAAAGAATTTAAAATAAATGCCTCAAAACTTTCACAAAATGCCAGAAGTATAATATGTCTGTTGTTGAATATATATACTGCTCTGTTTCATCCAGTCTTTCTACAACCATGAAGATAGCTATTAAAAATCAAATGGGCACAATTTGTTTGATCACTATTTAGCCCAAAGGCTTGCATAGTCACTGTGGTGAACAAAGAGTACTATCCAGGTATTTTCCTAAATCGACTGTAAAAACACGAATGACCTCAGGAAGCGGCTATCTCACTTGGATACATGTCCCATCTGAACTTGAACCTGGTCACATCTAAAATTTATAATAGTAACAAGGATGCAATTCTCATACAATATGCCGTATCACTTTCTTTATGATCTGGACTATGGAAAGGCTGAATTAACTGCCATCTCAAATCATACAGTACAAATACAAAATTATTTTTGCCCTATGCAATGCTGTTTATCCTGTCTGCAGATGCAGTTTGGCTTGGGAAAGTCTGGCTTCAACACCTGCAACTAAACCCCTGCGACTTGTTCTAAGCTATCAATAAAATCTATCACATCACTAATTATTCTATGGTTTTTATCCTGTAATTAAACATACTGGCCACTGCAGCAAAACGGACTGGAATTTCGATGTGGCTGAAAATTCTCAATGTGGAATTCAACAACCCTCTATTCACAACACAGATCTGCCTTCTTATACGACTGGAACCTAAGATACTCCCGCTTTACTCCACTTGCAACAAAGGCAAGAATACCAACACTAATGGTTCCAAATAAACAACAGGACCAGTAACCACTGAACCTCAACATGAGGCAGTATGACCATAACAAAGTAGTTTTGTTTCAGCTGAAGGTACCACAGAACATCATAGGATATGTTTCTAATGAACGATGAAATAAACGTATAGACACCCATCGGTAAGACTACACATTCCAAGCCACATGCCTTCAAAATGCTGAATGGTTATACAAGCTGAACTTAATACTGTGTTTAAGCTACAGTGTTATGTTCAGTTTCATCCATTTGTTGCTTTCTGTGTGTACAGGAAATTAGCAGTCTTCACATACGTAAAATTGTGAAAACACAAAACAGGGATATCAGCACTGACATAACAGTAGAAGGTAAAGCAATCCCATTACAGGCCTGGACAGGCCCTGAGGGTTCCAAGAGGATGACACTCCCATATTTCAAGCAACTGGCATATGAAGGTGGTAAGATTGTCAGTCCTACACACTGGCCACCTTTACCCCCCAGGAAATATTCCTGGTGCTCACTTCTTTTAGAGGCTGAGTCAACCCCAGGGCCATAGTGCAGCCAGAAGGATTGTGTCAATGAAAAATTTCCAATGACAAACTTAATAGTACAAAACCGAAATTACAAATAATTTGGTTGTATAAGGCCAGTAATATTAGTGTGTTATGACCAAACTACACTTAAAAAAGACCTGTATGTTTGTGGCTGGAAACTTCAGGTATGGCCTTTGACTATTCTGATCTCTTCCTTCATGACAGTAAAGACAGGAATTTATGAGTTCCTTCTGTTTCATTCACTGGATTACAGTAAAGATGGCAAAGATGATAATGAAAATGGCCAGATCAGCCTTTGACCTAAACCACATTGGAGGCCCAAATGATATTCCAAGCATGCCAAGCTTCAAGTCTGTTTGAGGTAACTGAAAGAAAAACTAAAGGAATGCTGGAAAGACTTCTGAGATTGGTACAGGCATAAAGTCTAATTTTTTAATACAAATGGAATATAAGCATGATGTTCCCGATTTCTCACTGTCATCTGGTTCCAGGAATCTGCCTCATATGTATGCAAAGGTCTCCTACCTCTTCTAGCAACAGTGAAAAAAATCACGTACGGGTTTGACATTCAGAAGAACAGGCATTGTGATATATTCTTATAATAAAAGCCAACAAGATGCACTATTTCTCTAATTTATTTTGATAAAGAACTCTACAAGTCTCAGACAGATCTATTGTCCATCATCACGAGTCTCAAATACTGCACACACAGCAACAGGTATTTGTTATGCGAGTTAAGTTGACTGTCTTCTAGCAAGGTCAGGATTACCTCACTAGCAGACAGTCAACATAACTGGTATGACAAATACCTACTGCTGTGTATACAGTGTTTGTGACTCCTGATGATGGACAGTAGATCTGTCTGAAACATGTACAGTTCTTTATCAAAATTAATTTGTTGGCTTTTATTATCAAAATATTTCACATACAGGTATTTAGACACAAACTGGCACGTGTCTCCTCAGCAAGATTTGAGATTCTCACACTGGCATTACTGAAGATTGAAGTCTTCTAGGGTGTTATGATGTGTTGCTGGGTAAAGAGTTACCACTATTTACACAACAAAACAAGATACCAGCACTCCTGAATCAAGGTGCCTTAGGCTATAACAACTTTTTTAAACCAACCACGTTAGTTATTGATATTTCAAGGTTCAATGCTTTCTAACACGTGTAGAATGTGTAGCCTTGAATACTACAGACAACATGTTTGTATTAGTGTTTAACAGCTACTGAACATAGAAGCAACCAACCAAAACAAGGACCAATTCAGAATCTGCAAAACTTCATGGGTACACTAATCAAGCAAATTTCAGTTAAAAAAGACTGCTATTAACACAGGTCCAAAGTGGAATGTTTCTGGAATAACGACACTTTGGAAATAATCACCCTACATATATTGGAAACTCTTTAATGTTTCCAGTCATTTAGTTTTCAAATTATACGATCATGGACCAATTACATTTAGGATAATGTTCCTTTTTAATTAGAGGTTCGATAAATTTAAGACAAGCCCAATCGATATCATTTTAATGAACAGTACAGTTTCTTCTTTCAAATGATATAAGCCACACTGGAACACTGAACAATTCAGCAACAATATAAAACCTATGTAAAAGAAGGGGGTTCCATATTTCTTTCAAATGCAACACTGACCCAAAAATCTGACTGATGATTGATTCATGGGTTACTGAGACAGTTTGAATCATATACGTTATTCTATAATGATGAATGAGGTATCCATGAATTTGAGCAGGTAATGATTTTATAGGAAATGAGTGTAGTGTACTTCAAGAATTCCTGGTCCAATTAATGCTTATTTCTCAACTGCATAAATTATACAGCATTAATTTGAAGTTAACTGTTAAAGGTTGACACCAAAGAATGTAAAGGCATAACCAGTCTCTGGCACATGTATCAATTTTTAACACCCCCCTCACCCGGACTACGACTCACAAGTCATAAAGCTTTTTTTGTGTAAGCAGTTGCATTAAGATGGAATCTATTTCTGTCCCCAAGACTGTCTCTATGTCCATCTTCAGGGATTCATGTTCCCTCACAGCTTAGACCTCTATGAACACTGGCCAGAGCCTGGTCAGTCAAAGATTGGCTGATCAAAGAAACCGTAAATGCTTATATTTAACTGCAAAGCCTCAAATCTTACAATCTCTACAGTTAACCCCACAGGAAGAATATTCAATACAACACTTGAAATCCCTACAAAAGAAAAAATCTCCCTGCTCAGTTTGTGAAACTTCTGCCCACAAATTCTGAGACCAGCAGAGTATCAGTACATGTAGGCAACAGGGTCTGTGTGAAGAATGTCTGCCAGACTACAGCATTCTGAACTCACACATGAAGCCAGGCTCTGAAAACACCTTGAGCAGACAGGAATTCTGGAATTTGCAGGTGACCCAAAATACTTTTAACCCAAATTAGTTTGTAAATGACATTAAATTTCATTATTTTCTACCATGATAGCCTCTGCACAGAGGAGCTGTGGGGATCACCACCAAAACAAAACAGATAAACTGCTTTACAAGTGAGTTGCAACATGTATTACCTCAAATACTAACAAAGGCTGCTCTTCATCTTCCTTGTAATATTCAATGTTACATGTTACAAGGCCTTGTGGGAAGCCACGCAGAGTGATGTGAGTCCCTCTGTCCCCTGTCAGTAGGACAATGAAACTGCCAGCAAAATTCAAGATCTGCTGCCTCTTCAGCCCAGGTACATAACTTGACAATACTTCTTCCATGTCATCCTGAAGGCTCTTACTTTCCTCTGAATATGTAACAAAGAAAGAATTATGAGTAGTATTAGCATGTATAAGGAAAACATAAAATGTTTAAGACTTGCTCTGTTTACCCAAATATGAGGCATTCCTGTATACAAACGAACCTCATCGTATCTTCAGTTTGCAGAAAATATCTATACCAAACGCATTTGAGTGCATTTCTAACAATATACACTTTTTACAGATGATGAATGAGGTAAAATTTATCTTATATTCCAGTACATATGGTACAACTACCTTCATTTGGCTGTCTTAGTCTGAACACAGAAAATATTCCTGCCTTAATAAATCCAGTGCTCCAGTGGCATCTATATATTTCACTGCGGTGTCTGGTACATACTGGAGTAGAGTTCAAAGTGTAAGGAATGATGCTATGTACATCAACTTTAGTCTTTATCAGAAAATCCAATTTTAAAATGTACCATACTCTGATAAATACAGAGTGAGCCAACAGTCACAAAACCGTTATTGTAACTCACCACATGCCACCAAATTATATGGGTCTGTAAATTCACTGAAGATGTTAAAAGAGATGATGATGGAAGTGATTTACACTTCCCTGTGGCATAATTCAATCTTTGATCATTGACAGACACAAGACAGTGTCAACAGGGGTACGGTGTCCACACAACTTCCAATATTTGGTGGATGCCGGAGGTAAAAACTGAGTTATGTCGGGTCCAGAGATCTTGGTGGTCATAAATTCAAATCACATGATCACCAAAGTACCCTGCCGGTATTGCCATAGTGGAATTCACCATGTGTGCAGCTGCATCATTTTTCTGCACCTACCAATCCCATTCAATTTTGTCCAATAAGGAAATACATTGCATACTCAATTCCTGATAGCATTCAGCAGTCAAAACTTCTCTGAAAAAACGAGGATCACAAATCAATTTTTGTACTATGTGACAGAACCTCATGGAAAATGTGCGGATTTAACCTGCTCCACATTCTGCTATTCTGTTAACATCTCCACTCAGACTGAACCATGCTTCACCTATGTTGTAGATTTTGTCTGACATGTCAACAGCACTCTGGATCAGAAACACTACGAGTAGTGTACTTGTCATTCTCTGTCCATGTCTTCCAGTTCATGCGTCATGTAAATCTGGTACAGCACAAGTTCTAGATGTGTAGTGAACCTTCACAGACTCCCATAACAATCCCGGATGTTGAGACAGTCTTGTTGTGAATTTTTTGGGTAACAGTGTTCAACACACACAAATATCTATAAGTGTTTCATTAGTTACAAGTAATAACTGACCAAATGCTTCTAGATGTCCATTCTGCCTGTCTGGCAAATATGATTAACAAGGTGGCATACTGTTGATAAATGTGGAATGTGAAACTTAGAAACAGCTATTCAAATTACCTCTAGCACTCCACAAAGGACTAGGACATGAAGTAACGTTCAGTAATAAACATATGTTCCACTCGTAAAAAATATGTTTCCCCTTCCAATGTCCACACCAAGTCAATGTCTCAAGAGCACACAGTACACACTAATGGCCAGTATGGTAATTTGGCCACATTCACATCCACACATACATGTGCACAAGCATGCATGCACACACACACCCACACACAAAATGTACATATTTTGTGTACCTTAAAAAAACCCCTATCTTTTGAATGGACTGAGTGACTTCTGGCTCACTTTGTATTAATGGGCTTGCAGTGGAATGTGTTCAGATGTCTTTTGTCACAGTAAGAATTTCTGTGCAATAATTAGTATAATAGCACCACACCAAAATAATATATACATATATTAACATATTTTCAATTTTTCTCAAACGTCTATCCCGGCTTTCAACTCTTGCAGCTGGAGTCTACATAGCTTCTGTCATTACTTCCAATAATTAAGCTTTGTGCACAACTACATGAGATTCAGGCTGATATTATGCCAGAACTGATAAGACAGTCCAGAACTTGAAGGGTAGACTCAGATGTGTGATGAATTATCTTTTGTTTTAGCCCAGCATAAACTGGAAAAACATCAGATTTGTTTACTGGGTAAACTTTACTAACTGTGTTTTAAATAACATAACTAATATCAAAAGTGATAATGTGTTCAACCATATTAAAATGTGTGTGTATATGACAGATTAACAATGCCCAATGAAAGAACTATTACCAACAGCTTTATTTTCACAAACTGAAATTTAATTACTTTTTATGTTCACATCAAATAAAAGTTTATATGTCATTAGAGAATTTTCATATTATGATTATCGGAATGGCCCACACACACACACAGGTAACCCGTAGTCCTCAGTCCTTAAGACTGGTGTCCAACTTCCATGTCAAGATGCTTCATACATCCCATCACTTTCTTTTTAAAGTTGTGGTGCGGTCTGAAACAGAAGTTCAGATGAAAAGTGTTTTAGACTGCACCACAACTTGCTCAATCTGTGTACCTCATACAACACTTTTACCTTCACCGTACAAAATGCTGAAGAAAATACACATCTTAAGTGAGCACGAGACAAGGCATGGGCATAACATAAGAGGTTATGGAAAGACATTATTAATGAAAATCTTCCTGCAATGTGTCAGTCTGCATGATGTGGGTACCATCAAATACAAATTACAGTTAATACAATTTAGTGAAAAAATATTTGCTCATAATTTCCACCAGCAGATTCTGACTACTTAAAATTTGCTGGTGATTTCCCTTCTGTACAGACATCATACAGCCACCTGCATTCTACTAAATACAAATTCTGCAACTAAAAGTTTTATAGTTTTTGAAGAAATGATACCACCACCACCTTGGGATGATATATTTGGTGGCACAACAGTCTCTCCCATCTCGGAAGTCTTCACAGCTGCCATTACCAATGCCATAAAATTAGTTCAGAAGTTATTAGAGAAGACAGAAACATGGACAAAAGAATGTAAACCTGTTCCTCCTTACAAAGTAAGAGAGGTGCCAAACACACTGCAGGTGATCACTTTCATAGTGAGATATTGCCCTGTTTCTGAGACTCATGCAGTATGCAATACAGCTCAGAAAATCTATTTTTGTACTGCA
>Ga0131853_10012315_pt1 | contig 15662 bp, 12 predicted proteins | sample TergutLab28metaG_FD_92764 | JGI IMG/M metagenome (GOLD analysis project Ga0131853, IMG submission 92764) | Labiotermes labralis P1 segment gut microbial communities from Petit-Saut dam, French Guiana - Lab288 P1 (version 2) (version 2) | ecosystem: Host-associated > Arthropoda: Insects >...
GAGGAAACTCCGGCTCGTGGTCAGCCGTACGAGGGCATCGCAGCTGGTCAAGGACGTCGCCGCCGGGCTGGGCGCGGAATTCGTGCCGTGCGGGTCGGCCGGGGCGAAAACCGCTACGGTGATCACTGGCGAGACCGACGTCTACCTGCATTCCGGCGGGTTCTACGAGTGGGATACGGCGGCACCGGTGGCGGTGGCGCGGGCGGCGGGGCTTCATGCCTCCCGCATCGACGGATCCGATCTCGTTTACAACCGTAAAAATCCGCTGCTGCCAGATATCCTAGTTTGCCGGCCAGCAATTGCTGACCTGCTGCTTAACGCGATCCGGGAAGCGACGAATGCCAACTGATTACCTCTTGTCTCAGCTAGACGTTCTGGAAGCCGAGTCCATCCACATCTTCCGTGAGGTGGCCGCGGAGTTCGAGCGCCCCGCGCTGCTGTTCTCCGGGGGCAAGGACTCGATCGTGATGCTGGCCCTGGCCGCGAAGGCCTTTGCGCCGGCGAAGATCCCGTTCCCGGTGATGCACGTCGACACCGGCCACAACTTCCCCGAGGTCATCGACTTCCGGGACCGCCGGGTGGCCGAGCTGGGCGTGCGCCTCGTGGTCGCGAGCGTCCAGGAGCAGATCGACGCGGGCAACGTCGTCGAGGAGAAGGGCCGCTGGGCCAGCCGGAACCGGCTGCAGACCTCGGCACTGCTGGCCGGGATCGAGGACAACCAGTTCACCGCGGCCTTCGGCGGTGCCCGCCGGGACGAGGAGAAGGCCCGGGCCAAGGAGCGGGTCTTCTCGTTCCGCGACGAGTTCGGCCAGTGGGACCCGAAGAACCAGCGTCCCGAGCTGTGGAGCCTGTTCAACACGCGGATCAACCGCGGTGAGCACATCCGGGTGTTCCCGATCTCCAACTGGACCGAGCTGGACATCTGGGCCTACATCGAGCGCGAGAACCTGGAGATCCCCTCCATCTACTACGCGCACCAGCGCGAGGTCTTCGAGCGGGACGGCATCCTGATCGCCGACAACGAGTTCGTGACGCGCGGCGACGACGAGCCGCTGTTCACCAAGACCGTCCGGTACCGGACCGTCGGCGACATGACCTGCACCGGCGCCGTCGAGTCGACGGCCTCCACGGTCCAGGACGTGATCAACGAGGTCGCGGCGACGCGGATTACCGAGCGCGGGCAGACCCGTGCCGACGACCGGGCCAGCGAGGCCGCGATGGAAGACCGCAAGAAGGAGGGCTACTTCTAGTCATGGACATCCTGAGGTTTGCCACCGCGGGCTCCGTCGACGACGGCAAGTCCACGCTCATCGGGCGGCTCCTGTACGACTCGAAGTCGATCTTCGAGGACCAGCTTGAGTCCGTGGAGCGCACGTCCCGGGACCGTGGCGAGGAAGGCACCAACCTGGCGCTGCTGACCGACGGCCTGCGGGCCGAGCGGGAGCAGGGCATCACGATCGACGTCGCCTACCGCTACTTCGCCACGCCGCGGCGGAAGTTCATCATCGCCGACACGCCCGGCCACATCCAGTACACCCGGAACATGGTGACGGGCGCGTCCACCTCCGACCTGGCCATAGTCCTGGTCGACGCGCGGAACGGCCTGACCGAGCAGTCCCGCCGGCACGCGTTCCTGACCACCCTGCTCCGGGTCCCGCACCTGGTGCTCGCGGTCAACAAGATGGACCTGGTCGATTACTCCCAGGAGGTCTTCGAGAACATCGTCTCGGAGTTCTCCCAGTTCGCGACCAAGCTCGAGGTCAAGGACCTCACCTTCGTGCCGATCTCGGCGCTCAAGGGCGACAACGTGGTCGAGCGCTCGGCCAACATGCCGTGGTACGACGGCCCGTCCCTGCTGCACCACCTGGAGCACGTCCACATCGCCTCGGACCGGAACCTGATCGACGCCCGGTTCCCGGTGCAGTACGTGATCCGGCCGCACGCGTCCAACGACCCCGACCTGCACGACTACCGCGGCTACGCGGGCCAGGTCGCCGGCGGAGTCCTGAAGCCGGGCGACGAGGTCATGCACCTGCCGTCCGGGTTCACCACCAAGATCGGCGGCATCGACCTGGCGGGCAAGCCCGTCGACGAGGCGTTCCCGCCCATGTCGGTGACGCTGCGGCTGGAAGACGACGTGGACATCTCCCGCGGGGACATGATCTGCCGTCCGCACAACCAGCCCGCCGCGGCCCAGGACATCGAGGGCATGATCTGCTGGATGAGCACCGAACGGAAGCTCACCCCGGGGATGAAGCTGATCGCCAAGCACACCACGCGCACGGTCAAGGCGATGGTCAAGGACCTGCACTACCGGATCGACGTGAACACGCTGCACCGGGACGAGGACGCCGAGTCGCTCAGCCTGAACGAGATCGGCCGGATCCGGCTCCGCCTGCAGCAGCCGGTGTTCGCCGATTCCTACTCCCGGAACCGGACGACCGGCGGCATGATCCTGATCGACCAGGCCACGAACACCACCGTCGGCACCGTCATGATCACCGAAGCGGGATAAGGGCTCTGCAGATGCTTGGCTTATGTTCGCGGTTTCTGCTGTGATGGCAGTGGAAACTGCGAACATAAGCCCATCTGCCTGCTGGAGCCCGTGTGACGACGCCTTTTCATGACCTGGACGAGTACCTGGCGGTTCCGAGAGTCGGAGGGCTTCGGCTCTCGCCCGACGGAACCTGGCTCGCGGCGGCCGTTCAGGTCCTGAGTCCGGACAAGAAGAAGTACCTCACCAGCATCTGGCGGATCCCCGCGTCGTCCGGCGGCGGCCCCGCCCGCCGCCTCACCCGGTCGGCCGAGGGGGAGAGCGGCCCGGAGTTCCTTCCTGACGGGTCACTGCTGTTCACCTCCAAGCGGGCCGACCCGGAGTCGCCCGATTCGGCGGGCGAGGGCGAGAGCGCCCTGTGGCTGCTGCCCCCGGACGGCGGCGAGGCCCGGGTGGTCGCGGCCCTGCCCGGCGGAGTGACCGGCGTCGAGACGGGCTCCGGCACCGTCGTGGTCGCCTCGCCGGTTCTCGCGGCCGAGGCCGCCGACGACGCCGCCGCCCGCAAGGCGCGCAAGGACGCGGGGGTCACCGCGGTCCTGCACGAGACCGTCCCCGTCCGGTACTGGGATCACGACCTCGGCCCGGACGACCTGCGCCTGTTCGCCGTCGATCCCTCCGGCGACGAGGCGGAACCGCGCGACCTCACCCCCGACGCGGGCCGGGCCCTGGTGAACCAGTCGTTCGCCGTGAGCCCGGACGGGACCCTCGTGGCCACGGGCTGGTGGCAGTGGGAGGGGACCGTCCAGTCCCACTCGGAACTGGTCCTTGTCGACGTGGCCACCGGCAAGCGCACCACCCTGGCGTCCGACCCCTCCTGCGACTACACCACCCCGCGGTTCTCCCCGGACGGGCAGTCGGTGGTCGCCGAACGGGAGACCCACGGCACCCGGGAGAAGGCGCCGAACACGACGCTGGTCGCCGTCCCGCTGCGCGGAAACGGCGACGCGGCCCAGGCCGCCGACGACCTCCTGCCGGACCTCGACCGCTGGCCCAGCGGGCCGCACTGGGGCGCCGACGGCGTCTACTTCACGGCGGACGAGGGCGGGCGTCGCCCCGTCTTCCGCGACGGCGAGCGCCTCACCCCGGACGACGGCTACTACGGCGACCTGAACGTCACCGGCGGCGCCGTCTACGCCCTCCGGATGGCCGTGGACGAGCCGTTCACGCCGGTCCGGGTGGACACGGCCACCGGGGAATTCGAGCGCCTGCAGGCGCCCGGCCAGCGCCCGGAACTGCCGGGCACGCTGGAGGAGATCGAGACGACGGCGGACGACGGGCACCCCGTCCGCGCCTGGCTCGTATTGCCGGAGGGCGCCTTGCCGGAGAAGCCGGCGCCGCTGCTGCTGTGGGTTCACGGCGGGCCGATGATGAGCTGGAACAACTGGTCCTGGCGGTGGAACCCGTGGCTGATGGCGGCCCGCGGCTACGCGGTCCTGCTCCCGGACCCGGCGCTGTCCACCGGGTACGGGCAGGAGTTCGTGGACCGCGGTTACCACTCCTGGGGGACGCGCCCGTACCGCGACCTCATGGCGGTGACCGACGCCGCCTGCGCCCGGCCCGACATCGACGAGACGAAGACCGCGATGATGGGCGGCTCCTACGGCGGCTACATGGCGAACTGGATCGCCGGCCACACGGACCGGTTCGCCGCGATCGTCAGCCACGCGGGCCTGTGGAACCTGGAGCAGATGTTCGGCACCACGGACCATCCGCAGTCCTGGCATCCGCAGTTCGGCGACCCGCTGACCGACCCGGAGATGTACGAGGCCAATTCGCCGAACCGGCATATCGGCGAGATCACCACGCCCATGCTCGTCATCCACGGGGCCCGGGACTACCGGGTGCCGTTCGGCGAGGCGCTCCAGCTGTGGTGGGACCTGAACCGGACCGGGGTCGCGGACGCCAAGTTCCTGTACTTCCCGGACGAGAACCACTGGGTCCTCGGCCCCGGCAACGCGAAGGTCTGGTACGAGACGGTCGAGGCGTTCCTGGCGCGGCACGTCCTCGGCGAACCGTGGCGGCGTCCGGGCCTGCTTTGAGGGGTTCCGCCCCGGTTACCCCCGTAAGGGGGAAGCACGGACCGCGGAGGGCTGCGCTAGCGTGGCACCTATGACGCGCGCTGATCTTGATAAGCAGCCGAGGCAGGTTGCCCAGATGTTCGACGCCCTGGCCGAGCGGTATGACCTGATGAACGACGTCCTGTCGGGCGGTCAGGTCCGGCTGTGGCGCCGGGACGTCCAGCGGATCGTCGCGGCCAAGCCGGGCGACCGGGTCCTGGACCTGGCCGCCGGCACCGGCACGTCGTCGCGGAGCTTCGCCCAGACCGGTGCCAACACCGTGGCCTGCGACTTCTCCTACGGCATGCTGCACACCGGCCAGGCCAAGCTCCTGGCGAAAGACCCGAAGCAGGACCAGACGCGGGGCCAGGTGGCCTTCGCCGCCGGGGACGCGCTTCAGCTTCCGTTTAAGGATGACGCATTCGATGTCGTAACGATTTCGTTTGGTCTGCGTAACGTTCAGCGGACGCGTGACGCGCTCGAGGAGATGCGCCGGGTGACCCGCCCGGGCGGCCGGCTGGTGATCTGCGAGTTCAGCCAGATCACCGTCCCGCCGGTTGACGCGGCCTACCGCCGGTACCTGGCGAAGGTCCTGCCTCGCGTCGCGCAGATGGCGGCCCGCAACCCGGTCGCCTACGACTACCTGGCCGAATCCATCAACGACTGGCCGGCCCAGCGGGAACTGGCCGACCTGATCCGGTCCGCGGGCTGGTCCGCGGTCCGGTGGCGGAACCTCAGCATGGGGATCGTCGCGGTGCATGTGGGCCGCAATATCCAGGCTTCCTCATAAGGTTTCCCAAGAACCCGTAGGGTTCCCAAAGAGAACGCAAAGCCCTACGACAGGGGGCGGATCGACCCGTCGGGTGCCCCTGTGATTAAAATAACGGCAAAGAATTTGTGAAGCAGTTCACAAGAACAGCAGGATCTTTCACGTGACCGAGCACGTCATCCGCGATGCAGATGCGGACGTAATCGTCGTCGGCGCCGGCCCCTCCGGCTCTACGACGGCCTACTACCTGGCCCAGGCCGGACTGAACGTCCTGCTCCTGGAGAAGTCCCGGTTTCCCCGGGACAAGGTGTGCGGCGACGGGCTGACCCCGCGCGCCGTGAAGGCGCTGATCGCGATGGGGGTCGATGTCAGCCCGGAGGCGGGCTGGCTGCAGAACAAGGGCCTGAGAGTCATCGGCGGGGGACTGCGCCTCGAGATGCCCTGGCCGGAGCTGAACTCCTTCCCGGGCTACGGCCTGGTCCGCCCCCGGTCGTCGCTGGACGAGACCATGGCCCGCCGGGCCCAGGCGGCCGGGGCGAAGGTGGTCGAGGGAGCGACGGTCACCGGCCCGGTGCTCGACGACAATGGCGTGATCACCGGGGTGCGGGCCCGCGAAGGCTCGGGCCGGGACGTTTCTTCCGAACGGATCTACAGCGCCCCGGTCGTTGTGGCCGCCGACGGCAACTCTTCGCGGCTCGCCGTCGCGATGGGCCTGGCCAAGCGGGACGACCGGCCGATGGGCGTCGCGGTGCGCACGTACTACACCTCGCCCCGCCACGACGACGATTACCTGGAGTCCTGGCTCGACCTGTGGGACGAGGACCGCCTGCTGCCGGGCTACGGCTGGATCTTCGGGATGGGCGACGGCACGTCCAACGTCGGCCTGGGCCTGCTGAACACCTCCGACGCCTTCGGGAAGACGGACTACCGGGAACTGCTGCGCCGCTGGCTGAAGTCGATGCCGGAGGAGTGGGGTTACGTCGAGGAGAACCGCACCGAGCCGATCCGCGGCGCGGCCCTTCCGATGGGCTTCAACCGGACCCCGCACTACTACCGGGGCCTGCTGCTGGCCGGGGACGCGGCCGGGATGGTGAACCCGTTCAACGGCGAGGGCATCGCCTACGCGATGGAGTCCGGGGAGATCCTGGCCCGCACTATCGCCCAGGCGATGGCCCGGCCCACGCGGGCCGAGCGGGAGCGGGTCCTGCGTACCTACCCGGTGCAGCTGCAGCAGTCCTACGGCGGCTACTACACGCTCGGGCGGCTGTTCGTGGAACTGATCGGGCGGCCGAAACTCATGCGCTATGCGACGGCGCACGGCATGTCGAGGCCGACGCTGATGCGCTTCGCCCTTAAGCTCCTGGCTAACCTCACCGATCCGACTGGTGGCGACGCCTCGGACCGGCTGATCAACGGCCTGACCCGAATCGCACCGGTTCCCCGGTAAAGACGACAATCCCCAGAAAGGGGGCGCACTTGCGGTGAGGCTCTACATACCGATCCTCGTGCTCGCCGTGCTCGCGCTCGGCTTCGCCGTAGTCTCAGTGACCGCGGGGACCCTGATGGGGCCCAAGCGCTGGAACAAGGCCAAGCTGGACGCGTACGAGTGCGGTATCGAGCCGACTCCCCAGCCGCTCGGCGGTGGCAAGATCCCGGTCAAGTACTACCTGACCGCGATGCTGTTCATCGTCTTCGACATCGAGATCGTGTTCCTGTATCCCTGGGCCGTCACCTTCAACCGGATGGGGCCGTTCGGCCTCATCGAGATGGTCGCGTTCGTACTGACCGTTCTGATCGCGTACGCCTACGTGTGGCGCCGCGGCGGGCTGGAGTGGGATTAGCGAAATGGGTATCGAGGAAAAACTCCCCAGCGGCGTGCTGCTGACCACCGTGGAGAAACTGGCCGGCTGGGCGCGGGCGCGCTCGGTCTGGCCGGCCACGTTCGGCCTGGCCTGCTGCGCTATCGAGATGATGTCGGCCGGCGGGCCGCGCCACGACATGGCGCGGTTCGGCATGGAAAAGACGGGGGCGACTCCCCGCGAGGCCGACCTGATGATCGTGGCGGGCCGGGTGAGCCAGAAGATGGCCCCGGTGCTGCGCCAGATCTACGACCAGATGCCCGATCCCAAGTGGGTCATCTCGATGGGCGTCTGCGCCTCCTCCGGCGGCATGTTCAACAACTACGCGATCGTGCAGGGCGTCGACCACATCGTGCCGGTGGACATCTACCTGCCCGGCTGCCCGCCGCGGCCGGAGATGCTGCTGGACGCGATCTTCAAGCTGCACGACAAGATCATGAACTCCAAGCTGGGCTCGGACCGCGAGCAGGAGATCGCCGAGCGGGAAGAGGCCCGGCTGAAGATGCTGCCGCTGCACGTGACCGGGGCGGGCAGCGCGGGAGGTGAACTGTGAGCCAGGAGCCTCCCGCGCCGGAGACGGAGAACGGCAACCTTCCCGCGAAGCTGGGGACCGAACGCCTGGAGGCGCCGGTGGTCCGGGAGGGCCTGTTCGGCGTCCACGGCACCCCGGACACCTCCGGGTACGGCCGGCTCCAGGTCCGCAGGCCGCTGCCGGCCTCGACCCAGCGGCCCTACGGCGGGTACTTCGACGACGTCGCCGACGCGCTCGGCACCGCGCTGGAGTCGGCGGGCTCGGGGTTCGACGCGGCGGTCGAGCGGGTCCTCGTCGCCCACGACGAGCTCACCCTCTACGTGCGGCGCGAGAACCTGGTTCAGGTCATGGAGCGGCTGCTGCACGACCCGGACCTGCGGTTCGAGATCTTCTCCGGCGTCTCCGGGGTGCATTTCCCGGATGAGACGGGCCGCGAACTGCGCGCCGTCTACCACCTGACCTCCATCACCCACAACCGCCTGCTGCGGCTGGAAGTCAGCGCGCCCGACTCCGACCCGCACATCCCGTCGGTGACCAGCGTGTACCCGGCGGCCAACTGGCACGAGCGGGAGACCTGGGACTTCTTCGGCATCGTCTTCGACGGGCACCCGGCCCTCACCCGGATCCAGATGCCCGACGACTGGCTCGGCCACCCGCAGCGCAAGGACTACCCGCTCGGCGGCATCCCGGTGGAGTACCGGGGCACCAAGGTGCCGCCGCCGGACGAAAGAAGGTCGTACTCGTGACCACTCCGCATGTGACCGGCGCCGCGACGGCGGCCGACGAGGACGCGGCCGAGGGCCGCGTCTACGACGTCGCCGGCGAGGACTGGGACAAGATCATCACCGCGGGCGACGAGGACCGCTCGGACAACGAGCAGATCGTCGTCAACATGGGGCCGCAGCACCCGTCCACGCACGGCGTGCTCCGGCTGGTTCTCACGCTCGAGGGCGAGACGGTGACCGACGTGCGGGCCTCCATCGGCTACCTGCACACCGGCATCGAGAAGAACATGGAGTACCGCACCTGGACCCAGGGCACCACGTTCATCACCCGGGCCGACTACCTGATGCCGCTCTACAACGAGATGGCCTACGTGCTGTCGACGGAGCGGCTGCTCGGCATCGAGGACAAGATCCCCGAGCGGGCGCAGCTCATCCGGGTGCTGCTGCTGGAGCTGCAGCGGATCACCTCCCACCTGGGCGGGATCGGGCCGTTCGGCATGGAACTGGGCGCGACCACGATCTTCCTGCACGGCCTGCGGATGCGGGAGGAGATCCTCGACCTGTTCGAGCTGATCACCGGCCTGCGGATGAACCACGCGTTCATCCGGCCCGGCGGCGTGGCCCAGGACCTGCCGCCCGGCGGCCTGGAGAAGGTCCGGGAGTTCCTGCGCAAGGCGCCGTCCCGGGTCAGGGACCTGCGCAAGCTGATCGACGCGAACCCGGTCTTCTCCGCCCGGACCAAGGGCGTGGCCTACATGGACCTCGAAGGCTGCATGGCCCTCGGGGTGACCGGTCCCATGCTGCGGGCCACCGGGCTTCCCTGGGACCTGCGCAAGTCCCGCCCCTACCTCGGGTACGAGACGTTCGACTTCGACGTGATCACCGAGTCCAGCTGCGACACCTACGGCCGTTACATGGTCCGGGTCCGGGAGATCGAGGAGTCGCTGAAGATCGTCGAGCAGGCGGTCGACCGGCTGGCCGACCGGTCCGGCGTCAAGGACGACCCCTGGATGGTCAGCGACGCCAAGATCGGCTGGCCCGCGCGGCTGTCGCTCGGCCCGGACGGGATGGGACCGTCGCCGGAGCACATCGCTCACATCATGGGCCAGTCGATGGAAGCCCTCATTCACCACTTCAAGCTGGTGACCGAGGGCTTCCGCGTTCCGGCCGGCCAGGCCTACGTGCCGATCGAGTCGCCCAAGGGCGAACTCGCGTGCCACGTGGTCAGCGACGGCGGCACCCGGCCCTACCGCGCGCACCTGCGCGACCCCTCTTTCCACCACATGCAGGCGGTCTCCGTGCTGTGTGAGGGCGGCAACCTCGCGGACGTGATCCCGGCGATCGCGTCCATCGACCCGGTGATTGGAGGCGTGGACCGGTAATGGCGTTCGATGACGAAACGCGGGCGCGGCTGCGCGCGGACGCCGCCGAGATCGTCGGCCGGTATCCGAAGGCGCGGTCCGCGCTGCTCCCGCTGCTGCACCTGGTGCAGTCGGAGGACGGATACGTCTCCGATGACGGCATCGCGTTCTGCGCCGAGGTGCTCGGGTGTACCGAGACCGAGGTCAGGGGCGTGGCGACGTTCTACACCATGTACAAGCACAGCCCGGCCGCCGAGTACCAGGTCGGCGTCTGCACCAACACCGTGTGCGCGATCATGGGCGGCGACCAGATCTACTCCGACCTGGTCACGCACGTGGGCGGCGACGGTCACGAGCCCGGCCACGGCGAGGACGTGAAGTCCCCCGACGGCAAGGTCGCGGTGGAGCGCGTCGAGTGCAACGCGGCCTGCGACTACGCCCCCGTGGTCATGGTGAACTGGGAGTTCTTCGACAACCAGACCCCTGAGTCGGCCAGGAAACTGGTCGATGACCTCCGGTCCGGGACCCCGGTGCGGCCGACCCGCGGCCCGGGGCGGCTGTGCACCTGGAAGGAAGCCTCCCGGGTGCTGGCCGGCTTCGGCGACGGCCAGGCGGCCGACGGCCCCACGGCCGGCCCGGCCAGCCTGCTCGGCCTGAAGATCGCCAAGGAGCGAGGCTGGGAGGCGCCGCAGCCATGACCGATACCCTGACCCCCATCCTGTCCGTCAACTGGGACGAGCACGACGCCTACCGGCTGGAGGGCTACAAGCGCGGCGGGGGCTACGAGGCCCTCGACAAGGCCCTGGCCATGCAGCCCGACGACGTGATCGCCACGGTGAAGAACGCCGGGCTCCGCGGCCGCGGCGGCGCCGGCTTCCCGACCGGGATGAAGTGGTCCTTCATCCCGCAGGGCGACGGCAAGCCGCACTACCTGACCGTGAACGCGGACGAGTCCGAGCCGGGCGCGTGCAAGGACATGCCGCTGCTGATGGCGAACCCTCACGTGCTCATCGAGGGCATCATCATCACCTGCTACGCGATCCGGTCCAGCCACGCGTTCATCTACATCCGGGGCGAGGTCCTGCACGTCATCCGGCGGCTGCAGCTCGCGGTCGCCGAGGCGTACGAGGCGGGTTTCCTCGGGCAGGACATCCGCGGTTCCGGATTCGACCTGGACATTGTGGTGCACCCGGGCGCCGGCGCCTACATCTGCGGCGAGGAGACCGCGCTGCTCACCTCGCTGGAGGGGTACCGCGGGCTGCCGCGGAACAAGCCGCCGTTCCCGGCGGTTGAAGGCCTGTACGCGAGCCCGACGGTGGTCAACAACGTCGAGACGATCGCCTCGGTACCGGAGATCATCACCAAGGGCGCGGACTGGTTCGCCGCCCTGGGCACCGAGAAGTCCAACGGACACGGCATCTTCTCCCTGTCCGGGCACGTCGCGAACCCCGGCCAGTTCGAGGCGCCGCTGGGCATCACCCTGCGCGAACTGCTCGACCTGGCGGGCGGGATACGGCCCGGGCACCGGCTGAAGTTCTGGACGCCCGGCGGATCGTCCTCGTCGTTCCTGACGGACGAGCACCTGGACGTCCCGCTGGACTACGAGCAGGTCGGCGCCGCCGGGTCAATGCTCGGCACCCGGTCGCTGCAGATCTTCGACGAGACGACGTGCTCACTGCGGGCCGCGCTGCGCTGGACGGAGTTCTACCAGCACGAGTCGTGCGGCAAGTGCACGCCGTGCCGGGAAGGCTCCTACTGGCTGGTCCGGGCCATCGAGCGGCTGGAGAACGGCAAGGGCACCGACGAGGACCTCGACATGATCCTCGACGTCAGCGGCAACATCATGGGCCGCGCGTTCTGCGCCCTCGGCGACTCCGTTCCGGTGCCCATTACCTCCGCGATCAAGTACTTCCGCGACGAGATCATCCAGCATCAGAAGGAAGGCGGCTGCCCCTTCGACCCGGCCGCCTCGACTGCCTGGGCTGATTCGGCAGGTGCGGATAGGTGATGACGTTTAATGACTGCTGAGACTTCCATCGACACGGTGACCGTCACCATCGACGGCTACGAGATCAGCGTCCCCAAGGGCACGCTGGTCATCCGGGCCGCCGAGATGATCGGCATCCAGATTCCCCGGTTCTGCGACCACCCGCTGCTCGACCCGGTCGGCGCCTGCCGCCAGTGCCTGGTCGAGGTGGAGGGACAGCGCAAGCCGCTCGCCTCCTGCACCACCGTCTGCACCGACGGCATGGTGGTGAAGACCCAGCAGACCTCCGAGGTCGCCGACAAGGCGCAGCACGGGGTCATGGAACTGCTGCTCATCAACCACCCGCTCGACTGCCCCATGTGCGACAAGGGCGGCGAGTGCCCGCTGCAGAACCAGGCCATGTCCAACGGCCGGGGCGAGAGCCGGTTCCGCGAGGAGAAGCGGGAGTTCGACAAGCCGGTGCCCATCTCCACCGAGGTGCTGCTCGACCGGGAACGGTGCATCTCCTGCACCCGGTGCGTGCGGACCTCGGAAGAGATCGCGGGCGACGCGTTCATCGACTTCCTCGAGCGCGGACCGAACCAGTACATCGGGACCGCCGAGGGCGAGCCGTTCAACTCCTACTTCTCCGGCAACACCGTCCAGGTGTGCCCGGTGGGCGCGCTCACCGGCGCCGCGTACCGTTTCCGGTCCCGGCCGTTCGACCTGGTGTCCACGCCCGGCGTGTGCGAGCACTGCGCCTCCGGCTGTCGGCAGCGCACCGACCACCGGCGGGGCAAGGTACAGCGCCGCCTGGCCGGCGAGGATCCCGAGGTCAACGAGGAGTGGAACTGCGACAAGGGCCGGTGGGCGTTCAACTACGCCACCCAGCCCGACCGGCTGACCAGCCCGCTCGTCCGTGATGCCGAGGGCGTCCTGCGCCCCGCCTCCTGGACCGAGGCCTTCGAGGCCGCCGCCCGCGGCCTCGCCGCCGCCCGCGACGGCCAGAACCCCCGTCCCGCTGACTACGAGGGGCCGGTTGCCTCGGGAGTCGGGGTACTCCCGGGCGGGCGCCTGACCCTCGAGGACTCGTACGCGTACTCCAAGTTCGCGCGGGTCGCGCTGGACACCAACGACATCGACATGCGGGCCCGGCCGCACTCGCCGGAGGAGGAGCAGTTCCTCGCCGCGAAGGTGGCCGGACAGCCGATCGACGTCACCTACGCCGACCTGGAAGCCGCCCCGGCGGTGCTGCTGGCCGGGTTCGAGCCCGAGGACGAGTCCCCGATCGTGTTCCTGCGGCTCCGCAAGGCGGCCCGCAAGCACGGACTGCGGGTCTTCTCCATCGGTTCGCTGACCACCCCGGGCCTGGCCAAGACCAGCGGCACGCTGCTGCCGACCGTGCCGGGCGGCGAGACCGGCACGCTGACCTCGCTGGCGGCCGGCGGCTCCGGTCACGCCGAACTGGAGCGCGCGGCCGAGGCCCTGGGCGAGCCCGGCGCGATCATTCTGGCCGGCGAGCGGCTGGCCGAGGTGCCCGGCGCGCTGGGCGCCGCCGCGGCCCTGGCCAGCGCCAGCGGCGCGCGGATCGCCTGGATACCCCGCCGGGCGGGCGAGCGCGGCGCCATCGAGGCGGGCGCGCTGCCCGGACTGCTGCCCGTCGGCCGGCCGGTCACGGACCCGCAGGCGCGGGCCGAGGTCGCCCGGGCCTGGAACAAGGGCTCCCTCCCGACCCTGCCGGGCCGTGACGTCAGCGGGATGCTGGCCGCGGCCGAGGCCGGAGAGCTGGGCGGGCTGGTCATCGCCGGCGTCGACCCGGCCGACCTGCCGGACCCGGAGGCGGTACTGCGGGCCCTGGAGGTCACGCCGTTCATCGTCAGCCTGGAACTGCGGGCCAGCGCGATCACCGGCCGGGCCGACGTGGTGTTCCCCGTCGCGGCCGTGGCCGAGAAGGCCGGCACGTTCGTTGACTGGGAAGGCCGGGGCGGCACGTTCTCCGCCGCCCTGCGGGTCCCCGGAGTCCGGACCGACCTGTACGTGCTCGGCGCGATCGCCGACGCGATGGACGTTCACCTCGGCCTGCCGGACGCCGCCGCGGCCCGGGCCGAACTGGCGGCACTGGGCGGCTGGAAGGGCGAGCGGACCGCGCCGCCGGCGCCGCTCACCCCGATGGCCGACGCCGCCCCGCAGGGCGGGATGGTCGCGGCCCGCCTGGCCACCTGGCATCAGCTGATCGACGCGGGCCGGATGCAGGACGGCGAGCCGTACCTGGCCGGCACCGCCCGGCCCGTCGTCGCGAAGCTGTCGGCGGCCACCGCGAGCGCGGCCAGGGTCGAAGACGGCGAGAAGGTGACCGTGGCGACGGCCGCCGGATCGGTCACCGTCCCGGTCGAGATCGCGCCGATGGCGGACGGCGTAGTCTGGCTGCCGGCCAACAGTCCGGGCAGCGCCGTGCGCGCTGACCTGCGGGCCGGGCACGGCAGCCGGGTAACCCTGAGGAGGGCCGAGTAATGCACGCGCTCGCGGTCGACTCGACGCTGAACGACTTCAATCAGCTCATCTGGTGGATGGTGCTGCTGAAGGTCGGGATGGTCTTCGTCTTCCTGCTGCTCACCACGATCTTCATGATCTGGTTCGAGCGCCGGGTGATCGGCCGGATGCAGAACCGCCCCGGACCGAACCGGGCCGGCCCGTGGGGCCTGCTTCAGCCCGTCGCGGACGCGCTGAAGCTGCCGATGAAGGAGGACATCGTCCCCACCGGCGTCGACAAGCTGGTGTTCGTGATCGCGCCGATGCTCACGGCCGCGCCCGCGTTCATCAGCTTCGCGATCATCCCGTGGGGACCGAAGGTCTCGATCTTCCACCACTGGACGCCGCTGCAGGTTGCCGACCTTCCGGTCGCGGTGCTGCTGGTGCTGGCGATGAGCTCGATCGGCATCTACGGCATCGTGCTCGCCGGATGGGCGTCCCGCTCGCCCTACGCCATCCTGGGCGCGCTGCGCTCCACCGCCCAGATGATCAGCTACGAGATCGCGATGGGCCTGTCGTTCGTCGCGGTCTTCATGTACGCCGGCTCGCTGTCCACCAGCGCGATCGTCTCTGCCCAGGCGCATGGCGGCGCGTTCCATCTGCTCGGCATCACGCTCCACTACCCGTCCTGGTACTGCGTAGTGCTGTTCCCGTCGTTCCTCGTCTACCTGATCACCATGGTCGGCGAGACCAACCGGATCCCGTTCGACCTGCCCGAGGGCGAGGGCGAGATCGTGGCCGGGCACATGACCGAGTACTCCTCGATGAAGTTCGCGATGTTCTTCCTCGCCGAGTACATCAACATGACCACGGTCTCCGCGCTCGCCACCACGCTGTTCCTCGGCGGCTGGCGCGCCCCGTGGCCGCTCACCCTGATCGGCCCCGGTGTCAACGAGGGCTGGTGGCCGGTCCTGTGGTTCCTGATCAAGGTCTTCATCCTGCTGTTCGGCTACGTCTGGCTCCGGGGCACGCTGCCGCGGACCCGGTACGACCAGCTAATGGCGCTGGGCTGGAAGGTCCTCATCCCGCTGTCCATCGTGTGGGTCCTGGTCATCGCCACCATCCGGGTCGCCCGCAACCAGGGCCTGACCCCCACGGTCATCATCGTGGGAATCATCGTCCTTGCGCTGGTGGTCCTCCTGGTCACCTTCTGGGACAACTCCGCGGTGAATCGGGCCGAGCGCGTCGGGCCGCAGGATCCGGTCACCCCGGAGGCCCAGGCCGAGGTCGCACGGGAATCCGGGACTCCCACCCGGTTCCCGGTCCCGCCGCTCGACCTGCCGCACTACCACGGCGTCGGCGCCGAGACC
>Ga0131853_10012317_pt1 | contig 15659 bp, 8 predicted proteins | sample TergutLab28metaG_FD_92764 | JGI IMG/M metagenome (GOLD analysis project Ga0131853, IMG submission 92764) | Labiotermes labralis P1 segment gut microbial communities from Petit-Saut dam, French Guiana - Lab288 P1 (version 2) (version 2) | ecosystem: Host-associated > Arthropoda: Insects >...
AGGCTGAGTGGACCCCGTTCCAGACCCACTACTACTCAGAAAATCTGGTAGCGCCGGGGATCGAACCCGGGACCTCTGGATCTGTAGCCAGAAACTCTGACCACTAGACCACAGAGGCGGTCAATTATACAATATAAACCAACAAAATGCACCTTTTCTAAAATATTTTAATTTTTAATTTTTTTATGTCTTCTGTAGTGTTACTAACACACTCTTCTACCTACAAGACTGCTTACGCTGAGCCATGTAAAACACGCTATACCATACCTGTATATGCAACCTTCTTCCTGAAGACGAACCTTCGGTTTCGAAACATGTAGAAGACATCAGAAAATTAAAAATTAAAACATTAATTTAGAAAAGGTGCGTTTTTTGTATTACATTGTATAGTAAAATGCATTATATATACACTTTAAAAACATATGCAAGTAAAGGCAGTAAGTGTAGCTGTGTGCGATGTTAACAAGACAGGCAGTGCACGTATAACGTAACATGGAGGCTCGTTCTTATAACCATTGTTGCAGTGGACAAGCAGAAAGAATATTCAGAGTGTGTTTTTAGCGTTAGTTATCCAGCATGCATTGCGCATGCGCCATATTGTCATCTGTGGACTGTCCGGCTCTACAGTATTTTTCCACATTATCTCAAACGGCACGATTTTCGAAAAAAGTTATTGAACATAAAATGTGTGTTTTGATTTCCTCTACAACTCTTATCTGAAATATTTATGTATATTGATTGGTTTTCATATAAAGTCTCCGTTATTATTGTGAGATTTTAATGAAGCTTGATTCTTGTCGATAGATTTTCTAAAAATACTCAATAAAAAAGTCCGTCCTGTGGGAGCCGAGTTCCAGGCGGAAGGACGGACGGACAGACAAGACGAAGCTAATAGTCACTTTTCGCAATTTTGTGAACGCGCCTAAAACGTATTTAAGTAAAAATATTTTATTAACTAAGTCGTAGGCGCTGTTATAGCCAGTACGAATTAATGGGATGACTGAGTATTATCATACTCGGGTTTTTGCGGTGGAATCATTATAGAATTTTGAAATAGATTTTGAAAAATTCGACGTTAATTGTTGGTTGTGTAAAAAATGAGGACGATTTCGGGAAACTTCATACGTAGTTGCGGAAGTAAGGTAGGTTCTTCTGTATATGGAATAGCTATGCCATCGCAGGCCTGAACAGGCCCCAGCGGCTCCAGGGGAGGGTGAGGCTCCTAGCATTTCTAGACAGTCGGCGCATGAAAGTGGTAAAGTTGTCAGATTTACGTACCGGTCGCTCTTCCGCCTAGGCCAGGGCCATAGAGCGGACGGAAGGATTAAGTCAATGAAAAATCTCAGTGACGCATCGGGAGTCGAACTCGGGACCTTCCGGCGTGTAGCACAGTGCTTCAACCAGCTGCGCCACCGCGTATCTCGACTTCTTCTGTGTGTCACTACATTATGTTGTTCGATTCTCAAGGTGTTATACGTATAATCTTCTGGGGTTTGGTTCACTGGGTCGTGTGTTCTCTAAGACTAGAGGCCTACTTTATTTTTGTGCATGAAGTCAGTGTGACGTTTGAGACGTCGTACTATATTGTGCGGTTATATGTCAACACTCTGTATTTTGCTCTGTGCAAGCTATTACTGTAGCCGAAACACATGGCTTTTGATATATTTTTCTCAATGTGTGTTGTGTTAACGGATTGTCTTTTGGTTGTATTGACTAAAAGCACAACGGGGATGAATCGCCCCAAATAAATTTACAAGTTCCGCCACTGCTGTTATTGTTGCACCCAGCAAACAACACAGTTCAACGGCGTCGTCTAACTGTGAGGGACGTTGGATGGTTTACGTACGATAACAGTAATATTCGTACGGCGTGGTGAGTTTTCGTTATTGACGAAAAATGATGACGTTAATGTTTTAAATTTGTTAACAGTGCAGAAAATGTGCGTGCAGCTAGAGAGGCCAGCACGAAACAAGTAGTCTGTTAGTTACTTGCCGGTTCTTGCAGGATAAATAGACGCTAGAACAGTACGTGATTTATTTACTCGGCCCCCACCCCCTTTCCCATCCGAATGCTTGCCCGTACCATATCTTTCCCGCCCCGCATATCTGTGATCTTTCAGAACAACCCCCTATGTACTTTGCACTGCAAGGCGATAGATATCGTGTGCCGTTCCGGCTTGTCGTTTGAGGACAGGAAGTAGGGAAGTATGGTTTTTTTAAGTTTTTAAATGATACTAGTGGTTTCATAAGAAGTAGTCAACACAACCGACTTTTAAGTATTCCATAAGACGACATTTTTCGGCCCTTTAGGTCATCATAAGTCCAGTAAATGCAGTATAAGACGTATAAGAGAAACACAAAAATGCTTTAAAAATGCATTTCTCTTTTATGTCTTATATTGCATGTGTTGGCCTGGTGATGACCTAAAGGGTCGAAACATGTCGTCTTATTAAATACTTAAGAACTTAGTTGTGTTGACTACATCTTACGTAACCATTAGTCTGACACAACACAACGTGGATATCCGACCTTAAAAAATACTTTAAATGAGAGTTGTTACCGTAAGTACCACACATTGTAGGCTTTAAATTACCTGCAATTAAAGAAATGGCTATTTCCCTATACCGGATTAACTAGTTGATTTTTGTAACAGAGATTGTGTTTATTGTGAGGTAGGTACTGATTTTTTAAATACGCGTGTTTATTGCATGAATTTCCTGCTTCAAAGCATTAATGCATGTTTAACGATATGACTGTGCTGAGGGTGGACTTGTTTGACTTGCGAGGAAGCAGTCATAACCCCCAGCCCCCCGTAAAATAATGTTGTCCTAAGTATACAGTATGCTCTAGGGCTTCGAAGGATTAGACCTTTAAGACTTAATGTCATTTGTAGTAGTGGAGTTGTGTTTAAGGGCATCACCGTACTGAATTTCAGATATCGTTTAAAATTGTATATTCTGTGTCTGCCACGCCTGCAGGCAGGTCTGCTGTGTGGTCTTCAAATTGTAATTTTTTATTTTGCTAGCACATTTGTTCCTCAAGACTGTGAGATTAAAATCTGACGGCGATAGGGCAGTTGGTATAACCACTGCGCTACAAGCAGGAAGGTAGCTGCTTCGATTCCCTACGGGGTCATTGGAATTTTTCTTTGACATAATTCTTCTGGCCTCGCTGTGACCCTGGGGTCGACTCAGCTTCTAACAGAAATGAGTACCAGGGATATCTCGTTGGGGTACAGTCGGCAGGTGCGTAGAGCTGACAGCATTGCCACCTTTATATGCTGATTGTCTAGAAATTCTGGGAGCCTCAACCATTTGCAACCCTAAGGGCCTGTCTAGGCCTGTACAGGGATAGATTTATTGGGATTTGACCTCGCATAGTCTTGTAGAAACGTAACGTTTCAGAGGAACTTAACTCTGAATATGCAGACATCAGGTTCCTCAGAAACGTTTGTACCAGACTGCATGGCGTGAATGCTTTTATTAAGAACTTCTTGACAGTTCATTATTTTGTAACTGCTTCCGCTGTACAGAACTCAAGACATTACAATGAATGTTATTTGCGTAATTCAGTTTGGTGTTGCTGGGACACAGGTGCGTAGTTTCCAACAACAAATGTTTGTCGCTTCAAGTTATGTGACTTGTAGAGGCCATCATTAAAGTCGATCAGTTGTTGTGTGACTACTATGTCGATAGCGAGGGAATCAGCGTTGGAACGCCACCAATTATCTGTCTCTATACGGTGTAAATGAGCTTGGATTTTTTCTGGTTTGGTTGGTTGCTACTTTCTGGTATTTTGCGTAAAACTGCAGGTGATGGTAGAGCGCCTGTTACTGACCAACGATCTTCGAAGACTCTGTCGTCCCTGCAATGGCGCAGCAAAGAACTGATACTTCTGCTAGCGCCTCGTAAATACAATACACTTTTTTGCGTAGTTTATATACGCACAGGAAGAGCATGGGGTCGTTCAGATTTCAGAAAATTCATACTCCGAACGTAATACGAAAGTGCGGATTTGGGCACGATTGCCGAAACGGAGGATAGAAATGTGTTACTCGGGATCTGTCGTAACCTGAAATTGCTTCACATATGGCCGTCCCCACACTAACTTAATCGAATGCAGCCGTACTGACTTCGAATGTCCCTGCATCTCACGCGGACCCATTTGTGTTACATGATGCTTCTGTAAACTTGTGTCCCTCAGCTGGAGTGAGTTTGAGCTGACGGTCTGCATCATAGGGAGTCTTACTGTGTTCGGTCAGTGCGCGCCTACAGCTTAACCGCAAGTGCTTTTAGTACTCGTTTATGTCCTAAGACGAACAGAGGCTTCGGTTAGTGTACCGAGTACATTAGCTGCTGCTTATTCCTTTAAATGCGGCTTGCTTATCCTGTGTGTCCCCGCACCCCACCGCCACCCCCAACACTTCAGTCTGAATTTCCTTCCACTTTTCTTTGTCGGACCTCTTCTACCTACTCATGGGGTAGAGGATTAGTGTTGCACATGATCACTCCCAGTGACACACACGCGCGGCGGGTCTCCTCTTGACGAGGGATCGGCTCGTCGCAAGGACCTCTACCTGACAACACACGACAGTCGCAAGAGACAAAACATCCATGCCCCCGGCGGGATTCGAACCCGTAACCCCAGCAAGCTAGCGGCCAGACCCACGCCTTAGACCGCGCGACCACTGGAATCGATTTGTTTCTCGTCTCACCATTGGTAAATTCAGATTTTTCCGTCACGCATTATATTGGTGCTTTGGCGGGGGAACTGCCCGTGGTCAGAGGGGTGGATAATAGTCCGGAAAGGAAGATTATGGTGCGCGTTCGGGGCGGACATCGATTGTAATATATATTGTGACTAAAGCAAAATGATTGCATTAGGTACTACCTGCTTTAACACAAAACCGCATTCTGTGTGCACAGTATTTATTCGTTTCGTGTGATTCTCACAATAAGCTGCAGTTTCCCCAACAGCATCAACTGACTGATCTTAGTAATGTCAATGCAGTGTGCTTACTGCGAGGCTGGAGCTAAATTTGTTTTCATTTATTTAGCAAAAATTCTTCACAGAGCGGGCGCAGTTGCTTTTGTTTCGAACTGCTTCTAAAGAGCAGGGTAGTTAGGCTAGTAATAGCCTCGACACATAACCGTTGAACTATTTGCATATAAAGACACGCATTTACACCTGTTGCTTGCCGTACAAGATTCGAACGTGCGACTTAATTTTTGCACATCTTTTGGATTAGACACTCCCATTCCTCGTTTCTGAATTAACTAAGATGGCAAATGTTTGTGGATCAGGAGTGTAGGATGGGCGGGCATTAATCACAAGGTTACTGCCGTCAGAAGTCAGCAAACTGCCAACAAAACGCTTCTCTTGATCAGATCTTCAACCCAGGACCGCAGCAGGTTTGCTGTCCGAAGCTTGCTCGCCGTAAGCAGAAGTTGCAGGCCTTGTAATCAGTGTGACTGCCACCCCTAAAACACTTTTGTCCTCATTTTTTTAAATCGCGTTGAGGACTTTTATTTCAAACTTGGTTTTCTGTGCTGGTTTGCACACCTAATAAAATAGCATTAGCTAAGTAGCTGGATGGTGTGATACTGATTGAGCAGGGCGGTTTGTCCACTGAAACAGTCGCTCGTAATAATCTTCTTGCTGCAGTACCCCTGTCCTGTTCGCCCTTTGTTATTTTGTGGAGCTTAGACCATCCATTAAACGTTTGTGAAAAAATTTGCTTTTTATACTTAGCAACCTCTGAAGCCTGTTCTTGTCTGTGTGTTGCTGCTGTTGAGGAGTTGGGGGAGTAGGGCTGGGCAATAAATTAGGGGACAGTGACAACTTAACGTAGCACATAATCATGGGAAGGGCCTTGTGAGATTTTCTATAGCTATCTCACTACATGAGTGACTCACTCGGTGTAATCTACACGACGATGCGCCTTTGCTTCTGGACTGAAATCGAAGAGAGGAAGGGATCCCAGTGGTTCGGTGAGAATGTCTCATTTTTCACCGTTGGATTAGGCGAAGTGGTGCGAAATAGACGTTAGATCTGTAGTTGGGAGGTATTAAACGCCGCAAATAGAACACGGACAGGTAAATCATCGTAATGAGTCAGTGCACTGGGAGGGCATCACTGTGTAACAGTAGCACGTCTTTGATATGACGTCGTGTTGTTTTGTAGCTAGATACCAGAGAATTGCACGAACCTGCTCCTGCTCATTTAAGGTTACACTGAAGATGGAGGCAGCATGTTACTGCGAAACTCGTTATCTGCGAGACTGCGGGCATCCCATCCCCAGAAACACTCTCATTTGAACCTCGACTCTTTCAGTAACCGTGGGCGGGGTAGCTCAGTCGGTATAGCAACTGACTACGGGCTGGACGGTCCGGGATGGAATCCCGGTGAGGACGAGATTTTCCGCCCGTCCAGACCGGCCCTGAGGCCCACCCAGCCCCCTGTACAATGGGTACCGGGTCTTTCCCGGGGGTAGAGGCGGCCGGGGCGTGGGGCTGACACCCACCTCCCATCTGGTGCCGAGGTCCTAGAAAGAGTAGAGCTATACCTCTACTCACTATAAGGGCCTGCGTGGCCAATAAAAAGGGGTGAAACCTACCTACCTTTTTCAGTAACCTCCTTTCGGTTGAGCATTCAGAATTTTGTTGTTGTTACCACCACCACTTTACGTGAGAGGAGGCATCTCCTTCTAGGGCTGCTTTTTATTAAGGTTTACCTCTGTCTGAAATATCGTTTCTCTGTTTGGACACTGTAGGTCTTCCGAGTTGTTACTCGTTACCTTGAGTTTTATATGGTCAGTGTCTGCTCACAGTGCAAAAACTCGTTCTGCTAGACGTGCACAATCTGCAAATTTCGTTTGCGGAGACTTTGATATAATAAGAGAAATTGTTTGCGCCAATCAGATTTTACATTGACAGTTTTATCTTTGTTTTATGTCAGTTAAACTGCCTTATTACGGGTGAATGTTTATGTTGCATAAAAATGCAAACTAAGTCACTACTCTAAACCAACAGAATGCACAACATTGTTTCTTACATGTGTATGTTACGATATCACACTGAACATTTCTGCATGTTTCAGACTACCAGGGCCCAATCATCAGGGCATCGTACCAAAGTAGTACAGCTTAGAACCAAATTAGTCGCTTTTTTACACAGCTGTCGTGGTGGAAACGAGTCAAATTGTTAACATGTAGGCATTTATTTGTAGAGTTGTCGCATAGATATGATGATCTTGGTATACAGTGTCGTGGAAGCTGCCTACGTACTGAACGAAAGTCAGCAGAGTCCTGACTTTCGTTCAGTACGTAGGCTGCATTTTTTTTTTAGTGTCGTGTATTGGTTATCGATACTGCACGAAATGAGCAGTATAGTCTCTCCCTGTAGCCTCGATTTGTTGGTTGACTGTATTTTATTATTTTGTCTTGTATTGTTCCTTTTGTTGTCTATTTTGTATGTATATGTGTATGCATGTAATATTTGTTTATTAGTGCTGATTGTGGTATTTATAGATCGTGGTGTAAGTAACTTGAAAATTTCTGAAGACCAATGCAAAAATTTGGTTTAAAAACATTTGCAAGTCGAAGCAAATTACACCACGACGGTAAATGATGCGAATTATGTGGACATGTCTGTTTTACGTTGTATTGACCACTTGTTGACCTGCACGTGTCTCCCTCATGTTGATGATGATGATGATTTGTATTGCTCGAAACATGTTAGAGAGGTATTAACCATGTATAAAACTGGCATATAGATTTATTTACTGATTAATTGCACTAGTACAAATACGTGAGACTACCCCAACATATTCCGGCCATAACCTATAGCCATCATCAGGGAGTACTAAATGGCTATAGGTTACAGCCGAAACATGTTGGTAGATTTTGATGTTTTGCTGACCGTGCATCTCAGTTAATCTTGGTAATTAACCAACTTAATGCACAAATTCTTGTTTTATAATAAGTTTATTATAGTACAAGAATTTGTGCATTAAGTTGGTTAATTACCAAGATTATGTTGGTAGAGTCTCACATGTTTGTACAAGTGCAAGTAGTTGGTAAATAAATTTATTTAATACGTCACTTGCACGGAGGATGTGTAATATCAGGCATATAAAAATTGTGTTTGTATCGTGGCGGTGTTTTCTTCGTGTGTGGTTTGGCCACTTGTGGTACGCGGTGTCATAATGAATGAACGTGATTATGTCAAATGCTGTGCGCCTGCAGGAATGGCGTTTCTCGTGTTGGGTCTAAGAGAGTAAAGGTAAAGGTAAAGCAGTCCCGTTACAGGCCTGGAGTGGCACAGAGGGTTCCAGGAAGTTAAGGTTCCCAGATTTCATGACAACGGCACAGGATGGTGGTAAGGTTGACGGCCTTACGCATCGGCCCCAGGAAATGCTCCTGGTACTCATTTCTGTTAGGGGCTGAGTCGACCCCAGGGCCATAGTGCAATCGGAAGGATTTTATATCAATGAAAAATTCCAATGACACCAGCTGGGATCGAACCAGCGATTTTTAGCACAGCGCCTTAACCACTGTGCTACCGCGGGGCTAAAAGAGTGCGACATAAAATTGTCCTCGGAACATGCTAGAGCCTCACATGTTACGGGGAAGTGTGGTGTGGGAACCACAGCTTCCTTTGAACAGAGATTAGGCTACATTTGATTTGTTATCATTAACAGATCCCCACTAACTTCCATTCCTGTTTGTTTATAACATTACCGAAGTCTGAAATCCTTCTATTAGCATTAACTAGTTAAGATAGTGAAGTTTCGTAGGCGGGGCATTGCTTGTTTGTTGACTACAAATGTCACCGAGACAGAATTATGAAGTAAATTACATTTTTCTATACTGCTGGCTTCGTCTGTCACTTCAAGCAAGTAAAAAAATGGTAGAGTGAAACCAATCTCTTAAACTCTTTCCGCATCGCTGGAGATCGCTACTGGAGCGTTGATTTCTCCAGAGAGCCTCTGATAATGAAATTGAAACAGTGGAGTTTGTACACCCGTAGAGACGTTGATTTATTCAGGATGGGACAAGAGGGCGATGGGAGAATTTGTACCATGGAATGCAAGTCACTTCTTGAAAATGAAACCTTAATTTTATGCCAACATACATATTAAGAGTTTTAATTTTGTTTGTAATGTGGAGGTATAAACGCAAACGTACGCCGTTAATTGAAGTACAACTTAGGCCTACTGGAGTGCTGAATTATGAATCTGTGGCACGTCTTCCTGTCCTCTTGTGTTGGACACGAGAACAATACACATATATTGTGTGTATTGCCACGACGAGATAAACAGAGTTCAGCGCAGCGAGCATTTGCTAGACCTGCCCGCGCCTTGCAGCATCATTCAGTGATCGTGGTGTGAAGGTCAGTGTCCGAAGTAAACTCGGAAAAGTTGTCCGCTTCGTCAGAATAAACGGAAATTACTTGTAGCTTCGGGTCCTTTAGCCGCCTTTTTTCAGTACATTAAAATAAATGTGCCTAACTCGTGCAGAACGAAAAATAATTTCTGTGTTTTCCTTTGTCTTTTTTTGTTATAAAATTCGCAAACTGTAGAACATACGGTGATGGGTCAGTGTGAGGAAGGTATGCGTAAAATAATCATATTTAAATAAATTCGCACGATTGTATATTCCGGAGTGGAGAGATAATACGGCAGATGTGTTGTCTATGAGATTGTAATGTTAAAATTGATGTTACAGAAACGGAGTGTATGTAAGCTGAATTCTGCTATTTTAGGAGGAAACCCTGGCGAGATGTTGTGAAGACACATTTCTGGTTCCGTAAATGGCGGCGAATTTGTTGACTACATGAGCGAATATTCGTTTCCGAAAAGTGAATGTCTTCTCAAGTTAGTGCGCACTTCGTATAAATGTAACATATACATTGGATGGTGTGTGACGTTACCACCCACCTTTGATACTTGTAGAACAAGTTGTGGTGGGGCGGCCCTCTTCGAGTGCTCCACATTAATACACCGACGACTCCGCCGAAGGTGTGAAAGTCGGCTGCATGCGCATGTCGCCGTTGTGATGGGTTCTGGTTGTAAGCAGTGTGCTCATGTCGTTATCATCTGCAAAGTGGCACATTGTACCGTGAAGGTCGCAGGAAGTCTGTAAACGCGGCGTTGTCGGTCCTGAAGCAAGTTAATTAGCAGTTCTTAAATACGTATTATCCGTAACTGTGCTATGAGCGAGGCATTGACAGTTTAACCCTTTGAAACATAAAGGTAGGTCCAACGAAATGCACTTGGAGTCAATTTTTGTGTTATTGTTGTGTATTATTTTCTCCTACATGTTTCGGCTTGTCTGATTCATCATCAGGGATGTATAACCAAGTACAAGAGAAAAAACGCATGAAGACAGTAATGTATACCCTCACTACAATGTGTAGCTAATTAATGTATAAGACATAGCAGCAACATTTATGTGTGCGATATAAATGTTGACTGAAACGCGAAGGTTTAAACTATTAACAAGTGTGAGTTGCTTCATACTAAAGATGCAGTGCCGTACTTCATTGTGACATACGTGCATTGCCCACCTTGTTAATTTTCAGTAAGTACAACAAACTGATCAGACATAATATTGTTGAAGTAAGTGCACGTAAGATGGATGGACACAACATGGAATGTGTACGGGTGACATGCAGCACGAGCATACCGTTGTAACCGGAAAATGTGGAGGGGAAAACGGCGTGAAGAACCTAGACGTAGATGCGAGGGCACTTTTTAGGAGGTAACTGAAATAAATAGCGTGTGATTTTGTGGACTGAGTTAGTGTCACTCATTACAGGAAGTAGTGTTGGGCTTTTGTGAACACGGAAAGAATCTTCGGGTTTAATTAAATGTGAGGTGTTTGCGAGTTAACAGGGCGACAGATAACTTTGTGAGGAGCACTTTACTGCACTCAATCGTCACTCACGCGCTTAATTTGCTATAAAGACGATGAGATGCCGATGGACAGTGTTGCGCTCATACATAACTGTCCACAGGGCATGATATATGTAGTTAGTGAATGCGAGATTGAATAGCGCTGGTGAAACAGCGACGCTGTATTGCACGCCGTATAGCAATGCTTTAATGCCTTCGTCTAATTGACTTACTGTTGAAATGTACACGGCATAAACAGTAGGATTCTGTGGCGTGCATTGGCGTAGTTTGCATGTACAGGATGCGGCGTAAATAAGCAACCGCCAGTAGATTGTACTAGCTGTGCTGGATTCGGTGTTACTATACTGTCGTGTGTTTGGCTGTTTGTACGTACACGTTAGATTATATGGTGCCATAACCCGTAACAATGTGATGCAGTCTTCACCATTTGAAAACTTCATATCGTCACCTTCTCGAGTGCTGACCAGCGGGAAGTAGGTCGTAAGGAAACTGTTTGAAAATGATATTTCCCCAAACTCGGTTTTCCACTCCTAAGTTTACGTTGCGCAAAATTGTCAGCTACTATAGTTTATGTCGTATTTTCTCCCCTTCTCTGATAACAGATTCAGTCAGGCACCGCACTGTAATAATGGCTGCAGCAAACACACATTTTCTGTGTTTATCATAGGCGGTAACTGCTTGACTTACAGTTGCAAAGTAACCCGAGTTTCTGTCCTAGCGCATGGAGGTCTGTGTACATAAGTTGGGTGATAACGTGTTTGACCTTGAAGCCACGTGAGTACCTAGAATTTTTCATTGGAAGGGGGCTGACTTGAGGCTATACCTTATATAATTTGTTTGATTTTTAAACTTGTGTTTTAAAGATATGTCGTTAGTTTAATTGTAACATAACTGTGTTTTCAACTGCATTTGTATACTTACAAATATAACTGCTTGTTCCATAACTCATTCACCTAATTCAAATCACAGTGTCTAACCTTCTTGGTTTTTTTAAATTTCTGCTGAGACATTGCAAGTTTTTTTTTTTAACTTTATCTGACAAGTTATTCGATTTCAGTGGCTGATGTCGGCTGAAGGGCAAATCTCTTGCGCCCTTTTATATCTTCTTGTCTAAAAAAAAATGTGTTTTTTAATCTCGATATGTGGGTGTCTGCACTTCGGCAGCCCCCTTCCTTGGGTTGGTCCCTGCCTGAGACTGTATCTTATATTTTAAATGTGTGACAATGTTTGCAGTCACACACAACATCTAAGTTTCGACCGCGAGTATATGCCATCATTAGGCCATTGTACAATAACATGAATGCATACAGAAACCAAAGCGGGTAATCTAATAACTCGTTCCACGGCACATTGATTTATAATAAGCCTATGCATTTTCCTTGCTCTTAGGGTATCGACCTAGGAATCGCGTGTCGGTTCTCGGCAGGGACGAAAGGTTTCTGTCTTCCCCAAAACGTTCAGACCGGCTGTCAGACCCACATTGTGTACCGGGATGAGGGGTAAAACGGCCGGCGCGTAAGGCTCACCAGTGACGCCTAACTAATGTACACGTTAAGATTAATGATGGCTGAATTTCCACTGACCCATATGCCCTCATAACCTCACCAGGGACAATCTAACCTTTACCTTGACTGCATATCCGTAGTTTTGTTCTGGTAACTGAATTTTCCCCGTTGCCTTTACTAATTCTCGGGTATAGGGCGTTTTGCATACCGTTATGGCTATGGTTTAAACCACAACCGTTTTATGTCCGGTCTGGACTGTACAGTTTCCAATAAACTAACATTAAAAGAAAGCCGTGGTTTCTGGAGTAACAGTAACTGTGCATGAAAATGATGCATAGACCTGTGTTACTAGCAAGACAAAATCCAACATAAATAGGCACGGACCTACAGCATTTGTGCCTCAAGCCAACAGTATACATTGCTGGTTTGACTTTTAACTTTATTGCTGTTATAACTGACGGTTCTTGTATGTCATTATTCTGCTAAGTTCCCACGGTCCAGCAGTTCGGAATGATGGACATTTAGTTTAATACGGCAGCACTAAACTGCGCATGGGGGCAATGGGGAGAGGCGATTGGCATTGCGAGGTAAGTTGAGCGGTTACATCCTTCCTGTTGATTGGTACGTGTGCTGCTGTGACCCATCCGGTCCGAATGATAGACTAGATCTGAGATATAGGCCGTGGGTTGTATTGGGCTCCTCAGCTAGCCATGCGTATACGATCCGGACGGTTTGAATCTGCAGACATACCAGGTAATGTTGGGTGTACTTCACATGCGTTTCGTAAATTACAGCGGGTAGAGCGTGTTGTCGGCCGATCGTGCTAGCCGTGCGGTCTTAGGCGTGGGTCTGCCGCCGCCCGATCGCTGGAATAGCGGTTTCGAACCCCGCTGAGCTCACGAATGTTCTTCTGTTGTGTGTGTTACGTGTTGTGTAGCTAGCGGTCTCTGCGACAAGCTTATCACGCGTTCGGAGGAGTCCTACCGGGTGTGAGTTCGTGTGTCTAATTGTGTGTGATCTAGAAACAAAACAAAGAGGCGGCCTAGGCCTGAGTTGGGCTGTTGCGCCACAGAAAGGAAAAGATGTGTTGGTGGTGTCTGAGAACAGAGTATTGAAGTGATTATTGGGACGTAAGAAAATAACAGTAAGAAGAGGATGTAGATAATTCCATAATTGAGGTTGGTGATTTGAAGAAGGGTGAGAGGAATGGACCGCGTGCTGTGCGTTGGGGGGGGGGGGGGGGGGAAAGGTAAAAAAAACTTTAGCCAGAAAATCTGAAGGGAAGATAACCACCTGGAAGCCCTGTTAGTTTCTTATATAAAAGGATAATATTAAAATGGAATAAAGTGTGTTATGGCGCTATATACTACAGTTCTTTTGATCGAGATGGGGTCTCGTGAGCATAGTGGTAATGAACCTTACCTTGCAATAAGAAGTGATAAACTATTGAGCAGTTTGGTGACTACCAGCTTTTCAAGGAAGTTTTGCACTAGGGGGTGGGTACTTGTACCTGCATTTAAGTCAGTCATTCGGTTAGTAGCTTCGCGTTATAAACTGCTGCTTTGCAAGGCGCTATTGTTCTGACAGGCAAATTTTAGTCAATAAGATTATGTCGTTTACTTCCTTCTGCGCTCGAAACTGGCGCTTCTGTACTGTTGGTGACGGGTACTTGGGATGATAATTAATTTTCCCCTGTCAGGTCATCAGCTAGGCTGAGACATGCCGGCCGGTGCAAGATGGATGGAGACTAATCCATTATGGCTGATGACGAAGACTTCCAACTCAGGATAAAACACGGTTATTGGATTTTACCAGTAGATCTCTGCCATAATGTGGCGCATCTCCATGTGTTTAAGAGGTCCAGGGTTCAATTGTGGGGATAATCTGTCGTGTTTTCTTTTTCTGATCTATTTAATTTTTATGTAATAGAAGATCGTATGGCTTGGGATATTGATCTGCCCTGATGCTGAAGGCGTGGCTCCTTTGCAACACATATATAACGGGCTACACGGCGTCACATCCCAGGAAACATTAACTCCATGTGACATACTAAACTCTTTCACCCATGAGATTTGAGGAACTTGAAGTCAGACGGAAATTGTATACAGGATAACAGAGCAGTGATACTCGAATTGATCAGCATCCAGGTTTTACAAGAGTCTAAGTTCAACAACGACACAAATAGCCAGACAAATTTAATCTGAAGTAGTCAGTTTCAAAACGTCTGTATAATTGTTCAGAAAGTGTGTAAACTAGCAGGTAAACGTTAAGTGCACGCTGTGCGCATACAGAAGGCATCGGCATTTTGCTGTTCCATTTCTGATATACTTTGATTTCATTTGCGCGCTGCTGTGTTGTTTCTCGCCTATGGATTGGATATAGGTCACGTTCACCTGTTGTTCATTATTATATTGCTTAATTATAGCTGTGTTTGTGCAACGGAGAAATAATCATATGATTGAAAACGCAAATAGATTGTTTGTGTTTGGTGTGTGATGCGGTAGTTTATTTGAGCTTTAATACAAAAAGAAATTGTTATAGTTGTTTTGGTTAAGTAATCCAGTTACTGCCTACGATCAACCAAGTGCTTGTTGTATTCTTTCTGTTGGGTGATTCGCCCGAGGAATCACCCAAAAGAAAGAATACAGCATTCAGAACACGGTGAAAGTTTGAAATAAAAAACTAACTGCTTGTGTGATGGAGTTGGTGGAGGGCTTTGTAAAATAAGTGAACGTGACCTGGTTTGGTGGTTCTGAAGGGTGAAGGTTTACGAGGTCTGTCTAGTCATCGGGTTTTAATTCGTGAATCTAATTAGTTTTTACAATTTTCCGATTGAACATATCAAATTAAATTATTTAGTTCATTGGTCCGTAAACTGTGCCTGCCAAAGCCCAAAGGCTTCGCCTAGGGCATGGGCGTTCAACCTTTTTATAGTACAAGGTCGCACCCGTTACTCTGGGCTGAATCATGGGCTGCACTTGAAAAAAAAACTGTAAATGGTATACCAAAGAGTGGAAATAATTTTGTAATTTTTATGGTGTATACGTAATTTATAAAAGCATGTAAGTAATCGGCTGAGTTGTCTTATAGTTGTAATTCATTTATGTTTGTTGTATTCCATAACTTTCCAAAGTATTGAAGAAATGTGTTCTCGTCTATGTTTCCTTGGATACGTGCTGTTTCCTTTACATCCTTACTAATTTGTTTTAAAATTTTGTACACTTTAGGTTGAGTCCTG
>Ga0131853_10012318_pt1 | contig 15659 bp, 9 predicted proteins | sample TergutLab28metaG_FD_92764 | JGI IMG/M metagenome (GOLD analysis project Ga0131853, IMG submission 92764) | Labiotermes labralis P1 segment gut microbial communities from Petit-Saut dam, French Guiana - Lab288 P1 (version 2) (version 2) | ecosystem: Host-associated > Arthropoda: Insects >...
TAGGGTGCGAGCACTGTGAAGGTAGCGGTTGTGGGGCGCTGCGTTGTAGGGTGCGTGGACTGTGAAGGTAGCGGTTGTGGGGCGCTGCGTTGTAGGGTGCGAGCACTGTGCTCGTATACTACAACGCAGCGCCCCACAACCGCTACCAACCACATCCAGCAGAACCAGCGCAGCACACCATATGCAGTAACACACGGTCTTTGCTCTCCTGAAGATGGGCATAATGATGCCCGAAACATGTTGATACAGAAGTTGATAATAAACATCTGATTGTTGCATCTTGTTGGTTTTCTCTCCCTTCACATAAAATGGGTGTTCTGATTTTCTCTACAGATTTTGTCTGAAACGTTTCTGTTCATAAGAAGGAACTAAGTAGATAACATGAGTGTACGTTGGTCCTCATGTAAAGGGCCCATTATTCTTTTCAAATTTCAACGAAACTTGACCTTTCTCGACAGATTTTCGAAAAATACTGAAATATCAAATTTCATGAAAATCCATCCAGTGGGAGACGGACAGACAGATACGACGAAGCTAGTAGTCGCTTTTCGCATTTTTGCGTTCGCGCTTGCAAACGAATCTTATTTTCAGCCGTTAATTCTGAACTGCGACAGACTAGACGGTGTAATCCGTGGAAGTGTGAAGTACAAATTGTCAAAAATTACCTTCACGAAGAACTAAGCATCGGATTTAATTCTTATAATGGTAGCTGCCTTTCGGTTCATAGGCTTTTCTTAACATTACATGTGTCCGATAGCAGTTACATTTCTTCAGTGTTCAAAGAGAGTGTGTCCATGTGATATAATGTAGACTTTATAAAATTAGAATGTATGAAATCCAACTCACTGCGTTATTTGGAGTTGTTCCATGTGCCATATATGGGGCATAGAACAACTTGGCTTTCTCTGGACGGATTTTCGTGAAATCTGAGTTTTTTTTCGAAGTTCTGGCGAGAAAATTCGATATTCAGTAGAATCTGACAAATGACCGGTAAATTTTATATTCGTGGTTCCGTACATCGTAATTCTAGGTTGAAGAAATCCAACGAGATGCAGCAGTATGCAGATATTTATTTACTGCTAAATTACTCTACATGTTTCGGGCGTCCATCGCGCCCATCATCAGGAGTACATAAAATTGTAGTAGTTGCAGCCTCTGATACAGATCATACTATGTGGGGAGAAAGCTTTCTCAAACGTGACCAAATAAGAACTGATTTGGGACCGTACGGCGATGGACGCCCGAAACACGTAGAGTAATTTAGCAGTAAGTATCTGCATACTGTTGCATCTCGTTGGATTTCTTCATCCTAAATAACGAGTACTTTACACAATGACCACTGTACATTTATGGTAATACAGGGTGCTTATAAATTATCGGAGGATTTTGCAAAACCATATTTTCACAAATACTGAACAGAAATACATGATGTTACTACCATTTGAAAGAGGAATGTTTGCAGTTTTATAGTGACCTAAATGAACACCTGCCAGGTCGATGGGTTGGTCGTGCAGCGGACACATACAGCGTCTTCTGCACCTGGCCACCCCGGCCACCAGACCTGACAATGTGTGATTTCTTCCTGTGGGGTTTCGTCAAGGACAATGTTTACGTCCCACCACTTCCAGAAACACTACCAGAATTGCGAGAGCGCACCAACACCGCAATCGGGAACGTCACACATGTCGTGCTCGAGAGGGTTTGGCGGGAATGGGAGTATCGCTTGGACATCTGCCGTTTCACGCGAGGGACGCACATCGAATGCATTTAAGGTCACTATGAAACTGCAAACATTCCTCTTTCAAATGGTAGTAACATCATGTATTTATGTTCAGTATTTGTGAAAATATGGTTTTGCAAATTCCTCCCATAATTTATACACACCCTGTATATCGCTGAGTTTTTGTTAGAACGAGATATGTTTACTGGAAAAGTTGAAGTTAAAATAAACACACATTTTATATCCAACTGTAATGTATATTTCATTAACATTCGGTTTGAAACTTGTAATTTGTAACTTGGAATGGAAATTTTATTTGTTTCATACAGACAGGAAGCGACTGCCACACACTTTCATTTATTCAGCAAATACCGATGCCGTTCATTGGACTTAGAGACATCGCAAGGGTGAAAGTGACGTGAGAGCTCGCTAAAAGTTTTAGAATAGCGGACGTTACGCTTCGCCTTTATATAAACCCATTAGCACGGTAAACGACCTCTCAATACGCATTTAATACGCAACGTTTACTTACATTGTTACTGCAGTTACGTATCCTGAGTATCCTGATTATCCTGAGTTGGTGCAGAAGATTATAAGTGAAGGCAGTACACAGTTTGGTTGTGAAACTTGAAATGATCTTCAGTCTGCTAATTCTACCAGGTAAGCCTTGCTGATTGTTTTGGAAATTCCGACTAAATTGAGTTGCGCAAATTTGGATGAAATTCGGATTTAATTATTCTAAATTTCCCCCCCCCCCCGAAAATCGTGACGTTTATCAGATAATGTGGAAAACATTCGGTAGAGCGAAAAAAAAAAACAGCAGGTGACTGTATAATACGGCGCATGCGCTTTGCTTGCTGGATAACTGAAGCAAGACTCCAGACACACACTTAGAATATGCGATACTTACTGCGTTTCATTGGCACCAATGGTTACGCGAACCCGTCTCATTGTTATATTTATCGTGTCTACTGATAGAGCACTGAGTTGGTGATGTATGACTGGAGTTAGTTAGTTAGTTGGTTGGTTATTTAGTTAGTTGACCTTTATCCCGGTGACACGACATGTCGAAAGTGGACTCAGATACTTTCGCGTATGGAGGGACGAGAATAAATATGGAAAAATGTTTTCAGTGCACAAATTGCCATACGGACTTTTCCATAGAGCGTGCATTCGTTAACCAAATGGGATAGCTGTGGTGGTATTCAGTTGCGTGTGTGTGTGTAACTGTCACATAGAACTTTCATGTTACCTGCCCCTCTTCTACGTGCAGTTTGCCCATAACTCACGCTTCTGCCTCTGAACTGATGTGCCTCCTGGGTGCATGAAGAATACATGACATTATGAAAGCACAGACATTTGAATGGCCGTGAACCGAATCGATTGTTGTTCTGTCCTATATCTGTATTAACACGTGGCGTTTTTTTTGGGGGGGGGGGATTTTAGCGTGGACATTGAAATAATATGACTTTTGATTTCCCAGAACCTCCAAACCGGTTCTGGAGCCACCCAGCCTTCTGTTCAGCGAGTAACGGAATTTTTTCGCGGGGGTAAAGCGGCTGGAGCTTGAGGTAAACCACTCACCTTCGTCTGATGCCGAGATAAGAACGGTTTGAGCTGTACCACTCCTCCCCCTGTCTGCCTCCGTGGCGGCAGCAGGGACACATTTATCTTTTTTTTTCCTTTACGGTTCAACAGTCCTTGGGCCGGGCCCCCTCTTTGTTGAGGTTCTGCGATTACACTCCACTGGACGAGTGATCAGCCCAACGGAGAGACCTCTACCGGACAACACTCAACACTTTCAAGCGACATACATCCATGCCCCCGTCGGGATTCGAACCCGCAATCCCAGCAAGCGAGCGGCCGCAGACACACGTCTTAGACCGCGCGGCCACCGAGATTAGTAAAATTACCTTTTGTTTTTCTCCAAATCAGTGCTCGTAAAAGTTTTAATTTTTAATTACCTAAAAGTTTAATAATTCTGTTGCTAAACCAGGTTCGCCGGGCTCCACGTCGTCTAGGCGACTTAACTTTTTGCGGTGACGCCTGACATTTGTGGGTCCTGAGTATGGGACTTGCTGCATGTCACCTTTTTGGCATCTAGAATTTCGATGCTACACCTAGAGGTTTTTTTTTTGGATAATTTTTGCACCCCTGGTTTAAACACAGTTTTCTGTAATAAGAGCAGTTATTTAGCGCTACGTTTGGAAGGTACCGACGATACTCGCCCGCCTGATGTGGTGCGGTCGTGCCGAAACACGTAGCGTTGCGTGTGTAGGTCTGCGTGTCGTCAAAAAGTCAGATGACCCAACATACACTGAAAACTGATTTGTGATATGATGATTACGCATTTCAGCGATCCGTTTCTCGGTATAATCTACATTATTGCGAATTCAATTTTCTCTCAGTTTTCATTATATTACTTCGAAATTCCCCACCGCACACGCGTTTTTGTAATTGCAGGCATAAGGAAGATGGTTCAAGATGTGGGATTTTAGGATTTTAGGACGTGGATTGTATTTCTCTGGCTCAGGATAGGAATAGGTGGCCGGCTGTTGTGAAAACGGTAATGAACCTTCTGTTACCATAACATGTGGGGAATTTCTTGACTAGCTGATGAACATTTACAATAATTATAATAATAAAATAAATTATATATGTACACAGTCAAACACAACAGTGTATTTCTTTGCCTTATTGGCTACTAGTTTCGGTCAGTACGGCCGTCATGAGGCCAATGTTGTGCTAAACTTTTTAATTAAAAAGAAATTGTATTTTAAACACAACGGGATGTCCTCAAGCAAAATGATAAACATTTAGCTTCTCACTCAGTACGCTGTTCTAAGACGTTAGTTAGTTACCTTGCAAGGGCGAGCACTCATAATCTGTAGGCCTCGGATGTATCGTGTTGTGCTGACGGACAGTTTCGACATTGATTTCATGCTTCCGCCGCGGTGTGAGTGAGATCTTCGCTGTTCTGGGAGAAGAGAAATGTTTGACCCTTGAAGATTGGACTGATACTTTATCCCGAAATGTCGGTAACTGCCCATCTACCATCCCAGACACAGCAAAGACCTCATTCACCAATGACAGTTATTCCTAAGTTACTGGCGAAAAACTGGGAGCTGAATAAGTTGTGGTAGATTTGATGTTTGTTGAATGACGTCGTGTCGACCGCTGAGTTTAACGGTCTGTACGACGTTGCTATGCCGTTCGCGCCCGAGTGTGCGCAACTGGCCGTGTTGCTGTTTGGCGTTCCACAGAAAATTACCTTGAAGGAAGCGTTACCGTACAGAATTTCAGGACATTGTGTTAGCAGGGGCACGATTTACCTTTATTCAAAGTTTGTTTTGACTGGGAGGGGAGGGGGGGGGGTCGCTGCAGTTTGGTGTTAATTGGGAACTTTCGGAACATCCCCATTTAGTGCAGTGAAACTGACGATGTACAGTTGTTTCTCAGCAGCTGATAGTCGCCTAGTTGTTCAAGAATGCCCCACCGTTTAAGAAAACTTATTTTATTACCATATTCACAGTGCCCGCCATCTGTCCTGAGCCACTTGAATCCAGCCCACACCTTCGTACGTTGTTTCTCAGAGCATAATATTATGCTTACTACCTATGCCTATATTTTCCAAGTTGTCCCTTCCCGGGTTTGCAAATGAAATTTGGGTGTACAGCATTTTACGTTATGCCGCGTGTGCTAGGGAGCCGGGATAGCTCAGTCGGTATAGCGACTCGCTACGGTCTGGACAGTCTGGGGATCGAATCCCGGTGGGGTCAAGATTTTCCGCACCTGTTGAGATCGGCGCTGAGGCCCACCCAGCCTCCTACACAATGGGTATCAGCTCTTTCCTGGTGGTAAAGCGGCCGGGGCGTGGCGTTGACTACCCAACCCATCTAGCGCCGAGATTAAAGAAAGAGTGGAGGTGTACCTCTACTCCCCCTCTTGGCCTTCGTGGTCTGTTCTAGGGTGAATATTACATTTTACATTCATTGTTCCGTGCATCGTTGTAATTGTTCCAAAATAATTACCAACAAGATGACACTTATGGACTATCCTTTATTTCACGGTTAGTCGTCGTTCACTCTACATGTTTCGAGCTTCAGGGAGCTCATCATCAGGAGTTCACTATTTTTCTGTACAGGCAGTCTCTGGCATACTGTGTAATCTTTTGCTGTATTCACCCGTTCTCCTACGTGTTCTGTTACCTTTACCGCGTGTGCTAAGTGTTCTGCCCATCTTTACCATCTTAGTAATATTTATGTCGTACGTATTGCCAACGTGACGGGCTTGCTACTGGCAGGACTACCCTGGCCCGCTAGGTTGTAAGCGAGGTGTCGGAGAGAGAGAGAGAGAGAGAGAGAGAGAGAGAGAGAGAGAGAGAGAACGTGGCCGTCAGGCTATGGCCCGAAAACGGGCCGACGCCCCAGTAGCAGAATAATAAGTAATACTTGTTGACTAATACAATAGTTAAGACTTTGTAGTTGTATGCAACGTGATCTTACGCCATCTTTCTTAGGTCGTGCGTCTGCACGTAATTAAATCTGCAGAACCCCGTGGTGCCTTTCACGGAACCCCTCGGTTCGCCTAATAGAGTCTCAGAATTACTGCTCCAGTAGATCCTGGTGCCGAGCTGTAACGAAGTTACATTGTCGTGTCACCTTCATCTTCAAAGCGATGTACAAATTTGTTGCATTCTTTGTCCCAGCGTGCCTCCACGGCATTCGTTAGCTCAAGCTTCGGTGTTACAGTATGTTTGTTTTTGGCGCAACTGCCCCCATTGGGCCAGGGCCTTCTCATTCGCGAGGTTTCTAGATCACACACAACGACGCATCACAGTCGGTAGGACTCCTCTGGACGAGTGATCAGCTCGTCGCAGAGACCTCTACCTAAAACACAACACTCACAACAGACAGACATCCATGCGCCCGGTGGTATTCGAAGCCACAGTCAGAGCAGTCGAGTGGCCGCAGACCCACGCCGTAGACCGCGCAGTCTCTGGGTCGGTGTTACAGTAAAGGCTAATTCAAATATAAAGTGCCGTGTCCCTGCCGTGGCCATGCCTTTCCCCTGCCATGCCGTGTCGCTAAGATTTTAGATTGTGTCTTTCCCATTTCATTTACAGTGTGCGGCCGTGCGTGATGCACACATACCATGCCATGCCCATGCCAGTGCCACGCACCTGCCGTGCTCCGACCATGCCGTTCTGAAAGCGACTTCTCAAGGGCAAGACGCAACACGGCAGGGAAACGGTATGGGCGCGGCATAGTATGTATGAATTAGCTTTAAGGCACATGTAATTTCCTGGCGAGGGAAATGTGAGCGTTTGGCATAAAAATATCTGCCGCAGCATGGTAACGTGGCAGGTAGACTGCGTTTGAAATGTGATGACACGCTAAGAAACCAGATTTCGTCTTTCGGCGTAACGGACGAGTCCGTTTAAATCGGCGGGGGCGTCAGTTCAGTCGACTACTGGCAGCCGAGGTGTGCGCATCAGCGGTAGTAATGCTGGATACACCATGTTCTGATGTAGTGTGAAGGGTACTGGCTACCCACTCCATTCGCCAGTTTCCCCTTCACTTCCCCTCCCGTGCGTCACCGTGTGTCATCACATTTCAGCTTGACTCTACATACTGCTAGCGTAAGAGGAATGTAGGGAGAGGCGAAAAGTATGCAGGAAATTAACGGAAACTGTAATTTTTCTTACTCTCCACCTTGTCCCTGCTGCGGAACTGCCTGGCAGCTGGAAGTTACTGTGGCCTCACTCAGTACAAGTAAGCCTACGTGCAGTTTCACATAAAACGGAGGCAGTCATGCGCTGCGGTAAGTACATTATACGCTCAAGAGCACGCCATACTCCGTGGGCGTGTTTGCTTACCGTGTCAGTTCTGCAGTATGTAGTAACCAATACTTCAATCAATACCATTCTAACGAGTAACTTCAATATACCGAAGTAGTTAACGCTGGATGTCGCTGATTTTTAAGTTCCAACTACTGCTCAGGACAGGAGGGTTTTATGTTTATATAAAGTTACAAAATTAATAAAATGGGAATATTTATACAGCTGATTGTTACAGAAAATCAGTAGATTAAAACCTTTAAAATGCTGTAAAATGTTTTAGGTTGTTTGTTATTCTTAAAGCGCTTTGCTCTTGTTACAGTACGTAGAACATTGTTCTTTGATCGGTGGCTGTATATAAAGTGATCCCGTTACAGGCCCGGTGTGGCCCAGAGGGTGGGTAGAGGTATAGCTCTGCACTTCCATGACCGCGGTGGTAAGTGGTCAGCAGTACGCCTCGGCCGCACTTTACCGCCGGGAATGACCCGGTACCCATTTTACAGGAGCCTGGGTGGGCCCCAGGGCCGATCAGGACGGGCGGATAATCTCGTCCCCACCGGGATTCGATCCCGGACCGTCCAGACTGTAGCTCAGTCGCTATACCGACTGAGCCCACAGGTGGCTGTATATAAGTCATTAGAATCTGGAATTGACTTTCTTGTGGGCTTAGTCACTATATGTAGAGCTTCCTGTGTGAAAGTTTGAAGGGAATCTTCAATATGTTTTGTGCATTTGTTGGACAAATACAATAAAATTCTATAAAATGCATAGTACAGACCTAAAGATTAAAGGATCATCTCCGACATTTTTTATATTTTAATTAATTTATTGCAGCCTGTATTGACTTAATTATATAACTTGGGCCCTGACTGCGAGCTCCCTGAAGATGACACATCAGTGTCGAAACATGTAGGAGCAGTGTAATATGGAGCACTGTCATAAATTGTCAAATAATTGTGCATTTGATGGGTCATTGTACAAAATAATAACAGATGCACGGTACAAGCGTTAAAATAAAAGAACAACTCCGACATGTTTCGGTACATCTGTACCATCTTCAAATAGAACAAACTGCCTGTTGGTAAAAACCGATTGTCAATGGAAGGTTATTATTTATAAGGTTCTTCGGTCTGTAGCAGCTTCATTGTTGACGTTAATCAAGTATAAAAGTTACAACAGTGTAGATTTTTAAAACTTATGGTTAGAATATGGTTACAACTTTCTTAAGTCGTTAAATATTATATATATATATATATATATATATATATATATATATGTACGCCCGAGGGTGAGTCACATGAAAACCTTAAATTGCACGTTGCAAGCGGGGCCGCTATCTTTGCACTGCTACTGCGCCGTCGTGTTGCATTCCTGCATCGTACTGCCACCTGTAGGCCACTCTTCAAACAATGAGTATCATTATTGTCAACTTACAGACAATCGAGCTGTGTTTCGAATTTTTATCGCACTTTTAGTTTTTTCCTTTGACTCTCCCTCGTACAGACACACACACACACACACACACACACACACACACACACACACACCATACAGTTGAAATTATTGTTGTGTTTTGCCGTGACATTTTGCTGGTGTATAGGGTCTTGGTGGGGAAACCGGAGAGAAAGAGACCACTGGGGAGACCTAGGCGCAGATGTGTGGATAATATTAGGATGGATCTCCAGGAGGTGGGATGTGGGTATGTGGACTGGATTGGGTTGGCCCAGGATAGGGACAGGTGGCGGACAGTTGTGAGTGCGGTAATGAACCTTTGGGTCCCATAAAATGCGGGGAATTTCTTGACTAGCTGCAAACCAGTTAGCTTCTCAAGAAGGACTCTGCACCATGGAGTGAGTAAGTATGTAAGTAGTAAAGGATGTACATATTTTGGTATACAAATTCACGGAATGAAGAACTTTAAATCCCTTAAACGCATTACTGACCGCACAATGCATCAAGACCGGATGCGCTGGAAACAGATGGCATCGGTTTGCGACGAATTGCGATATAGTCACACGTAGGTTCTTTACTTACGAAATTATACGTCACGTAAACTTATTTTCTGACCGATTATCGAAAAAAAAAAAAGGAAGAGATTGAACAGCCAGAGGAAGAAAAAGGGTTTCACAGAAGTGGCTGAATATTTGTCGTGTGCTGTATGTGTCATTTGTTCTGAGTCCTGAGATTTTTGTCATAGACGGAAAGGCTAAGCCTGTCATTTGACAAAACGCTTGTATGGAAACTACTTTAATTGTCTGCTGTGAAAAATGAAAAAGGATGAACTAAATAGAATCGAACTCGGTTATTAAATCATGAAAGGGACTGAATTCTTTGTGTCGTTTTAAACGGGTGTTGTTAGAAGAATTAATTGGCACCACAAAATATCTGACGTTTTAAACGGGGTGTCGCCTAAACCGATATAGTTATAACCGGGTTCGACTGTATGGAGGTGAAAAAAGGAAAATCGTAGATATATTTGGCGACAGTGCGTTGATTACTGATTCGGTATTTTGACTGTGAAACGTACCGAACGGACAAACTTCAGTTTTTCTTGGAATTCCGTTGTAATAACGTTTTTCTGCAACACCCAAAATTCAGGCATGCCACATAGGGTAGCTGCTTGTTGAGCGGGCTGCAGACAGTTGTAACCTTTCGGTGCATGGAGATGTCACGTGTTTTCAGGAAGAATTCTGCGCCGGGGATGGGCACATTGTGTTCGTTACGTAATGGACTGCGTCGGTACAATGGGAGAAAGTCCAATTCTGAGCAGGTATGCGATCAGGCACCTGTGGATTCCTTCCCCCTTTCACAGTCCACAAGTTCATTAATTTTCCGGTTAAGTGTAATGGCTACGTGCATAACCGCAGGTAGAAAATGAGCATTCCGTTGCGTGACGGCAAGACAGTGGCACGTCCGTGGGGTCTAACTAACTAACTAACTAATTAACTAACTAACCAACCAACCAACCAACTAACTAACCGGCCATCCGACAAACAAACTAACTGAACTAACTAAATAATTAACTCTCTCTGTATGATATTGTGTTTTTACTGTTTCCAAATAAATATAGAGTTTTTATTTTTTCTGTAGTGCGACAGCCCCCATTGGGCCAGGGCCTCCTCATTATTGAGGCTTCACGATCACACTCAGACCCACCACAGTCGGTAGGACTCCTCTGGACGAGTGATCAGCCCGTGGCAGAGACCTCTACCTGACAACACACAACACCCACAAGAGACACACATGCATGCCCCCAGTGGGATTCGGACCCACAATGCCAACAAGCGAACGGCCGCGGACCCACGCCTTAGACCGCTCTGCCACCGGGACCGGCTAGAATTGTTCTGTATTATTGATATTTCCACCTTTCGTTGGTTCATAATGCGTCCGTGATTTGTTTGGGAGTGTCATAGCGTGTCTGTTTTCTACAGGTACCGTACTTAAGCGACCGAACGTGTTCTCTGGAGCGTGGTTAAAAGGTTCTTCCGGTTGGTTTACCAAACATATTTCTTGCCACAGTTTGGACGTGTTTACGAATACATGCCGCGTTCCTTAAATTTATCAAAACAGCACTTTTGTTTTTGTATTTTGTTAGTTCTGCAGTGCGTGTTGTTTGTACTTCATGTCTTACCCTTACGAAGTTCTGTATCCTTGCCTCATAATGATCCCGTGTGACTGAAATATTTAGCTTTATGTTATGCAATAAATGCATAGCCATTTCGACGGCCCTGGATAATTGTTATTAATATGTAAACACAGCGGGGTAGTAAAAAGGTAAGGTTCATCCTATAGTCTGCAATGAATGCCCAGTGCGGGATTACGGGTATAGTTTTACTCTTTCTTTAACCTCGGCGCTAGGTGGAGGTGGGTGGTCAACTCCACGGCCCAGTCTCTTACCCCCAGGAATGATCCGGTACTATTGTGTAGAAGGTTATGTGGGTCCCGAGGCCGGTCTGGACGGGTGCGGAAAATCTCGCTTTTCACCGTGGTTTGATCCGCAGACTGTCCAGCCCTGTAGTTCAGTCACTGTACCGACTGACCTATTCCGCCACACGACGCGTGCCTGCTTTACGGTGACCATGAGCGCGACCGTTTGCGGGCTGGACTATCCGGGGGTCGAATTCCGTTGGATGTGAAAATTTCAGCACCCGTCCAGACCGGCCCCGAGACCCATCCAGCCTCCTGTAAAAGCTACCGGGGCTTGTAGCTGACCACCCACCTCTTGCTAGTGCCGAGGTTGCGAATAGTTTGGAACTGTATCTCCGTCTCTCCTCTGTGCTGCTAGGGAATGTCAGGGGGGACCTTTACCTTTACCTGTTTTACTGCCTGTGACAGTATCCCCGATACACATTGTATAATAGGCAGGGTGGGTCCAAGAGCCATTCTGCATGCTATGGAAATGGGAAAAATGTGTTGCCCCACATATGTAACGTACCAATTTTTCTCGATAGCCCATTCCATCCCATCCCATACCCCAGTCGCTATATCGACGATGCTCCCACCATCTGGATGTTGGTCCAGTGACCATAATGGACCACAACGGAAGACCGTCTCGTTCGCATAACTGAACAGGCGGTGCCTCCGGTTTCAGCCAGAATTGTGCAGATACCAGCGTCCATTTGACCTTGTCCTTGTGCACAGGACTTTATCGCATAGGAAGCCTTTCCGCCAGGACATTTGACCACATCGGAAGTTGAATTGTAAGGGAAGATCGGGCTGTAGATTGCCGGAGAGTGCAGTGCAGTCTTCCTATGCGATAAGGCTGCCGTGGTAGCTGCCATGTTCAGGGACACGATAATGTGTACAACCTGTGTATAAAGACCATTCGAAATGTATCTGTGCAGTATGAATCGTGCTTCTTAAAAGGCTTCAGAGCTGCTTTTGTCTGCTGTCAGAGACATGGTTGTTGTATCAGTACCTATGGACGGTGGTTATCTAAGCCTTTGGAAGCGTTTATTTGCTGACTAATGAAAAGAATTGTGAAGACGCTCAGCGACGCGTTCTGTTATATGGATTTTTGTGATTGTTGACGGGTAAGGATTCATTGTGGTTTGGATATATAACGAGCACGGAACGCGTAAATTTAACAAATTGGGTTCTGTACTTAAATTAACAATGTGGGCTAATGTACGTAAAGCGTAACATCATGGCGTATTCGTGCAACCAGTGATAGTGGTGGAAGCGCAACAGTGCGTTTTGTATGTACTGAAACGTCACTGTCAACAATGTAAAAATACTTCGATTTGCACTACAATGACCTTATGGCGAATTTATGTCGTCGGCAACAGTGAAAAACGTACTCTTTGTGCGATCTTAACGAAATTTGGATTTCTCGACAGATTTTCAAGGAAGATCCCAGTACTAAATTTCACGGAAATCCGTCCACTGGGAGCCGCGCTCTTAACCTGCCGACAGACAAGGCGAAATTGCTAGGCGTTGTGTAATGTAAAGTTGTGACGGCGACGAGTTGATTGAATGTTCTGGGGCCAGCAGCCTCGTTCGGAAGGACGAGCGGGAAGTACACCAACATTCCGAGGACCATCTCCGTCCTCGTAACACAGGTTTGACTCAATGCCCAAATCATCTGTTAGCCGCTGTTTGCGGCTATCCGAACGCGCCTAAAAACGCATTTCAATATTCAGGCCGGTGGCCGAGGGTGGAACCTTCGGAAGTCTTGTTAGCGCTGAGTTGATATACGATCAGAATTTTTATGGATTTTTTTTAGGACTTCGTGAAACTTTATTAATAACGTTGGCCTTTGGGGACGTGGATGCCTGCCACTCCGTTGGTGGCCGTCTTTTCCATCCTTCTTTGCAGTTTAATTCGCTTTGGATTACGTCACTGCCTTTTGGATTCGCCATAGAAAAGGACGTTACAGGTTGCGAGCCCTGAAGGAATGGACTTACGAACTGTGCAACTGCGTGTATCTCGATTCTATGGGGATGGACGAGTGGGCGGACCGATCTATCAATATACGGCTGCTGGTTGTCAGACGGTCTGTTATTGCCCTGGTCATTTTACTGTATTGTCTTATAAAAGTGGGCGTAATGCAGTTCTGTCTTCCGTTGACGACTTAAAAACAGATTGATATAAATTTAGCCCTGTAAAATTTTAACGGAAAAGATCGATAATTCGCATCTCTAGCTGTGACACATATGGGGGGGGGGGGCAGATGAGGTGAATACAGGGTTTTGGCGGCGAGACCTGATGGAAGACCTCTTTAAAGACTTAGGCGCTGGATGGGTGGATGATATTAAAATGGATATTCGGGAAATGGGATGGGGAGGCATGGCCTGGATTGATCGGGCTCAGGATAGGAGTGATTGTGTGAGTGCGGTAATGAACCTTCTGGTTCCGTATAAATGCCGGGAATTTATTAACTAGCTTAGGATCTGGAACGTTTTCAGGAAGGACCGGGCTCCATGGAGTTATTTATGCAGCTGTGGTATCTACATGTAACCCTTTCTATGCTGCAGTAATGTATGTTACAGCCACTGACGACCATTTTGTAAGAATCTATTTAGATGTGTGCGAAATGTAACGTTTCGGCAAAGGTTGAGACTTTAATACAGACTTAGGCGTAGGTATGTTTAAATTGGGTCTTTTGTTCTCGACTCTTGATTACATTCGGAAGTACTAAACCCCTGTTACCTAACGACATTATCACAGTCTTTGGGCTTTTATATTGGGTCTAGTCGTTCATGGTGTTTGTAATGTCACTGGAATTTGTGATGCTAAGATGGTGATAATGTCGAGACCCGTTCTGCCTTACATCGAAGAACTGAACTGTTTAATGGCGGGTTTGGGAACTTCTTGTTTGCAAGAAACTCTTTTAATACTTTGACTCAGTCGACGCATCTTTATTGGTAAACAAAGTTTCTTTTGCCTACAGAGATAGCTGTTTTCTGGTAATGAAAGAAATTTTTGTGTACTAATGAAGTTGCTTCGGGGACAGCGGTAGCACAGTGGTTAAGGTGCTGTGCTACAAATCGAAAGGTCGCTGGTTCGATCCCAGATTGTGTCAGTGGATTTTCCATTGACATAAAATCCTCCCGATCGCACTATGGTCCAGGGGTCGACTCAGCCTCTAACATAAATGAGTACCAGGAGTATTTCCTGGGGGTAAAGGCGGCGGGTGCGTAAGGCTGACAACCTTACCACCATCCTGTGCCGTTGTCATGTAATCTGTGAACCTTAACTTCCTGGAACCCTCTGGGCCTGTCCAGGCCTGTAATGGGACTGCTTTAATAAAGTTGCTGTGCTCCAAATCGAAAGGTCGCTGGTTCGATCCCAGCTGGTGCCATTGGATTTTCCATTGACATAAAATCCTTCCGATCGCACTATGGTACAGGGGTCGACTCAGCCTCTAACAGAAATGTGTAACCAGGAGTATTTCCTGGGGGCAAAGGCGGCCGGTGCGTAAGGCTGACAACCTACCACCATCCTGGGCCTGTCCAGGCCTGTAATGGGACTGCTTTAATAAGGTTGCTTCACCCGAAACAATAAGCGTTATTTTTTTTTCGTATTAGGGAACACAACGGGATGCTACTAACACACTGGCACTGTTTGAGGCAAAGTTCCGGAATTTCATATGGCGACTCTCTTCTGATTGTACGGATCGTTTGTTCCGGCCGTACTTGTGTAGGAATTATTTAATCTGTGGTGACTTGTGTTTCTACGTTTCATTGGGGTAAGGACTGTTATAGGAAGACATTTGAAAGTGAGTATGATTCTGGATCGCCATTGCTCTTATAAATTATGCACGAAACCCATTTGTGCCAACATGTACGTAGAATGCGTCGAAATAGATTACCCAGGGTAATGAAATACTACTTCCCAACTGGCAGAAGGAATCATGGTAGACTTTTGAAGAGACTGCTGGATACGTGAGACCGGAACGGGTCAACAAGTGGCCCAACTCCATGACAGATATATGATGATGATGAATAGATTACCCAGGGTAACGAAATACTACTTCCCACCTGGCAGAAGGAATCATGGTAGACCTTTGAAGAGACTTCTGGATACGTGAGACCGGAACGGGTCAACAAGTGGCCCAACTCCATGACGGATATATGATGATGATGATGATGATGATGA
>Ga0131853_10012321_pt1 | contig 15657 bp, 11 predicted proteins | sample TergutLab28metaG_FD_92764 | JGI IMG/M metagenome (GOLD analysis project Ga0131853, IMG submission 92764) | Labiotermes labralis P1 segment gut microbial communities from Petit-Saut dam, French Guiana - Lab288 P1 (version 2) (version 2) | ecosystem: Host-associated > Arthropoda: Insects >...
AACCTTTAAAAACATTAAAAACTATGCGGTAATATTGCGCTTGGTAAGTGATGTCTTCCCTACGTTGATGTCGTATATTTTACTAACTGTTAGGCTGTTATCTCTGGTGTTGAGTGGTTGGATTTCTATACTGACAGTGAAGGCGTATGGATGTCATTTATTTCGCGAAGTTTATTGTTCTTATGCAACTTGTAGGTCATGTATTCTTTGTCACATTGTATATCAGAAGAAATTCCCGTTCGTTGTTATATGCTGGTTGGATGCTGTTTATTTTATCCACGTTGCACTGGTTTTACTCTTGCTGTTTATTTGGTTGCCTTGTTTTGATTCCCACGTTACACTGATTTGTGTGTGTGTGTGTGTGTGTGTGTGGTGTCCTTGGGTGCTTAACTTCTGGACTACAACGCAGCATCAGTTCTTTCTCTGTGCTCACGCTGTACCATAAGAGCATGGCACATGCATTTTATACATAGTTTTATCAAGAATGTAAGCGTTTGGGATCCCATAGAGCATTTTAAAACATTTTAAGTAAAGATCTGATTTCTTAAAAGGACCTGAAGATGATTCTGTAAGAATCGAAACATGTAGCCCTCGTACAATAATGAACATAATAAAATAAAAAAAAATTGTTGTGTTTGACTGACACATCATTGTATATTTATATTGAATAAGCGGTCGCGGACAGCCGACAAGGGGTGTTCCTCCAGCTTAGGGGTTGGGCGAGGTGCTAACAACTCCTCGCCGAATAAAAGTGTAGTTTTGTACATTTTTTCCTGTCGAACATCAAAAACCAAATTTTTCTCATTTGTTACTGCAATGAAATAGGCATAAATATGTACTTTCTTTGATAACATGCACAAAATAAGAAGTTAAAGTAAATAGGACAAGGCGAAAAAATTTATTTACGAATATATAATATGAAAATACAAAATATTTGCCTACAGATACTAAATATTCTTCTTCTTCCTTTTCTGTGGCTCCACTACCCACGAAGGATAAGCTCCTCCATAATTACTCTCCTCCATCCTAACCCATTCTGCGCTACATGCCCCCAGTTAAAAATGCCCATCTTTCTTACGTCATTATCTAGATAATCTTTCTTTCATCTATCCTTGGTTCTCCCCTTTGGTCGTTTATCATGTAAATTGGATTTGTATATTTTTTTGTATAGATTCTAAATCGGCAAAAAAAAAATTAATTTTAAACTTAGTTTTTTTATATATATATTCCTTTGTTACTCTCTTCTCTTTAGGTGGACCAGTCACAAATCCTTGTACATAAGGATTTTTAGGACACATCGCTTGGGCTTAAAAAGTTGATGGAAAATTCTGAGTTCGGTGATAGTAATACAATCGTAAATTTGCAGTTTATTTATGTTTGATTGGCTGAGCGTCGGAAAAGAAAATCTTGCGTGGCATTCGGGACGTCGGAAATTTGAACCTCGAACCTGAGACCGGCTTTCCTGACTAAGGGTGCCACGGTTTTTCTCACTCCTCTAACGAACTAGATGGATAGTACTGCTTTAACTTAATACATGATCACCATCTTAGAAAACTTCTTCCACTTTATTATTAAATTATTGTCGTCCAACAAATCGCTACACAATTTTAACAATGTAAAACATCATTAAATGAAACAACAATGAAAATAAAAATAAATACTTACTCCACAGAGCAGAGTCCTTCTTGAGAAGCTAACCGGTTTTCAGTTAGTCAAGAAATTCCCCGCGTTTTGCAGAACTCGAAGGTTCATTAAATCATTCACAAGTGCTCGCTACCTGTCTCTATCCTGACCCAGATCGATCCAGTCCATACCCCCACACCCCACTTCCTTAAGATCCGTCTAAATATTATTCTCCCATTTACGCCTGATTCTCCCAAGTGGACGATTTCCCTCAGGTTTCACCACCAAAACCCTGTATAAGCCTCTCCTCTCACCCATACGGCCTATATGCCCCGCCCGTTTCATTCTTCTGGATTTTATCGCCCGAACAATATTGGGTAAGGAGTACAGATCATTAAGCTCCTACTTGTGTATTTTTCTCCACTCCCCTGTTACCTTGTCCCTCTTAGGCCCAAATATTCTCCTCAAAATCCAATTATCAAACACCCTCAACCTACGCTCCTCCCTAGATGTGAGCGACCAAGTTTCACACCCATACAAAACAACAGGCAAAATAATAGTTCTGTATATCTTAATCTTTAATTTCTGGATGACGGTTAGAATAGAATCGTACTATAGTTCGAGCCCTTCCGGGCCCGATGTACCTAGGGCTTAAAACAGGCCCTTTGCGCCCCATAATCTGATACTAAGTTTCAGGAGACCTGTTCCTTTACTTAAGTTCTAGTTGGCCCCTGTACTTAGATTCATAATATTCTCAGGGTCCAAAAAGAAGGAACCCAGATATGCATGTCTGAGTGAAGCCAAGTCCTCACACTCACCCAAAATGTAGACTGAGGTTTCCTCCTCCGTACCACATGTCCTGCAAGTGGGGTCATTACTCAGCTCCATTACATAGAGATGTCTTCTCAGGGTGTTTTGTCCGGTCAGAAGTCCAAAAACAATCCTGGATTGTGTCCTATTAAAGGATAGTAATCGGGTCTTTGTAGCCGGGTTAGGGGCCGAAATCAGTTTTCGAGCCTGTCTCTGAGTACTACAAGGACCACCCCACATTACCAATTATCCACCAAGCGTTTAATCTTATTTTTAATATTCTGCCGAGAGCCCAGGGAAGAACCGCCTCTTCCGAGCTTGTCGGCGATTTCATTTCCCTGCAACCCAGCATGTCCAGAGACCCAGTTCAGTCCCACAGTGTGTCGGGTAGAGATATCATTCAACACCTTTTGTCATTGTCGTACCAAGGGAGACGTTGTTTTGGCAGTCTGAAGCGATTTCAGAGCCGCCTGGCTATCAGAGCATATACTAACATATTTCTCTGGCCTATCCTGAGTTTCAGTTTCATAAACATAGGCTAATATCGCATATACCTCAGCCTGAAATAATGTAGTATGTTTGCCTAGAGAGAACTGAGCCTTCTTCCTAAAGATTGCCCATAGACCCCAGTCCTGGGTCCCTCCGCCATCCTGGACCCTTCTGTACACCAGATGCACACTCTAACTACGGGAGGAGTCCCAGGTCCTCTGCTCCACTCCTCTCTAGTCAACATAGTAACCCTATATTTGGGTTCAGGGTTGAAAAATGGTCTCATAACATCGATCCCCATACTAAATACGGGATATGACCTTTGAAACCGCGTCAGCATAATATTATGTCCTCGATTGGGATGAAGGTAGGACCAACATCCCAGACTCCAGAGGCAATGCGCCGCTGACCTCACCTCACCCTGAATCACCAGATCCAGTGGAGGAAGGCCAGTGAGTGCGTCCATAGCACCAGTAGCAGTAGTGTGCGTATCGCTCCCGTTATCCCCAAGCACGTAAGTCTTTGTACTCTGCTTAGTCTTTTCTTGGCACTAGCCTTCTGACAGCCAGACCACCATGCTAAGGCTGCAAAAGAGAGAGACGGCCGATTGGTAGAGACGTAGAGCCAATGGACCACCTTAGGTCTCAGGCCCCACCTCGCTCCACAGGCCCTCTTTCAGGCCCACAACAAGTTATTGGTGCATGCACATTCAGAACAATGATATTACACCAGGAAACTCTCAGGAAAATGTATATGACACCCTATCGCTAACAAACTCTCTCTTAACTGCTGACAATATTCTGTGTTGTACAAAAAAAATTCCTGTTCCCAAGTGATGAATTTCGTTTCCTTTTCCACATAAAAAATTATAATCCCTTGCTCTTACCTTTCCCCCTTTGACCCACCCAATAAATCTAATTTATATCTTGCTAATTCCCTGGCTGCTGCTGTAAGTGGGTGTGCCCTATACAGACGCCTAACAATCCATTTTCGTTTCTTAGGTCCTACCAAAGGATCAGTCCAGGTCCAAGGCTTTCTGTGTGATCATTTCATAACAAGATACGTTTTTACGGTGAAGAGTTGTTAGCACCTCGCCCAACCCCCAAGCTGGAGGACTATCTCTTATCAGCCGTCCGCTACTGCTTATTCAATATATTCACAGCCATCTTCCATACTGGAGGGCGTTCCTCCATCCGCATACTGATGACACACCGTGCCGTGGCGACAGGGACCCACTTATCACAGGAAAATAAAATAAATTAATAAATTTAGAATACTAGATTTGAGGTTCTCAGATCTCTGTTGTAGACGATTCAAATCTTCTAAAACCCCACGTCGCGTCGACTAGTATATAATTAATGACATTTCGGAGGAACGTGCTCCCTGCATCATAAAGGCCTGCTTCAACTTCTAGGCCGTTGAGTTTGAGACATCAAGCTTCTAGGAAATACTGTAATAATTGACCAGTCGACGATATAGTGTAACATCCTAGAAGATTTCGTGTTTCCAGTATGTAATATTTAAAGCTTATATAAACCTGGAAATGGGCTCTCAGACAATAATGTTCTGGGAGATAAACATGATATAAAAAGAAATTCGTTTTATTTTTCTTCAAAAAATCTCCCGTGACAGAAATATGGTTTTATACAGTTTTAAAAGTTGCTGTTACGGAAGGCGTCCAAATTAACTGCATTTAATTCAACGGCTGCGTCAACACTGATGTCCTCAAAATCCTGAAGTCTTCTTCGTTTAAGGACTGTTTTGACTTCAGGGAAAATCGACTAGTGCGACGTTCCAGTGAGTGCAGCGGGTGATTAATTTCCGCCACGCCGCGATTCATGAAGGAGCGCCTCATTATTCTGGCAGAATGAGCAGAGACATTGTAACGAAAATAAACCAGCTGCGTTTATTCTCAAAATTGCTGCCCTACCTCGATATCGGCTTCATTAGCCTTACCATCACTTGCATGTAGAATTCACCATTCACTGTTTATCCTTCAGGTGTTAGTTCTCTGTGGGTCTCATGTTTATAAAATAATTTATGAACGTTGATTTAATCGTGGACCTTCACAAGCGAAAATTTTTAGGAGTCTGTAACGACTTTGTTCTCAATGCCATATTCTGGCGTTTTATGTCAGGATCATAGAGAATCGTAAGACTACTATACAGTAACGACGCAATTCAGCGAATATACATTAATTTGTGAGGTCTGGACGAAATCTTCGCAAGTTGTAACTCCGCGCCATGCTCTAACTTTTATTTCCTGGATACTGCTGAACATAAGACTCGTCTACTGTAACGATGCAATTGAGCAAGTGTGTAGCAGTGTGACAGGTGTGGACGAAAGCTTCACAAGGTGTAACTTAGCGGTCCTTTCTCATTCTCTGTACTGAATGGAACAAACTTTGCGCAGATCATCCCCATTCCCAAGTCTACAGGAACAATCTGACGAATAGTCTCCCGTTAATGTGTAGTTGATCTTCCACCAACGTCAGGGTCATTTGACGGTCTCTTGGCCACAATTTCATTAGTTTTTACAAATGTTGCTGGATTTCGGGCGGTTGACAGTAGACCGCAATTTGGGTCAATTTCAAGGTCTTGGAGCTCCTATCTTATTCTTTCAAACCATTCGAAGGCTCGCGTAGGAATATAGCTTCGTTTCTGTAAACAGCTGCATGCATGTCGTGCGATTCTGTAGCCGTTTGGCCCAGTTTGAAACTAAGGACGATGATCGCTTCCAGGACTGCTACGGATGTACTGATTGAGCTAGAACTTCCTTTTCACTAATCCCTGGCCGCAATATCATGAAATAACAGAAAAGGTCTACAATTATTTCAAGAACCAAACAATATTTGTGCGATAGTATCAATTCCAGAACATTATTGTGTGACCATGTGTGCTTAGGTCTAAACATGCCCAACACAAAAAAAATGATTCTGGCCATACATTCACCATCTTCAAAAATTATTTTCTTTACGCAATAATTTCACAAAATAACCCTGGAATACAAGAGTTTCGGTTTCACCTCATATTGATATGATGAAAGAATTCAAGTTATTTTTAAACACAAACACGTGAATAAATTGCGGTGGGCACTGCAGAGCAAAAATAATTTTACATTGTCTTCTTCTTCTTCTTCTCCACCTCCTCCTTCTCCTTCTTGTTCTTTTTTTGTCATTGTCATTGTCTTCATCACCCTGCATACATACTCAACAAACTGTTGAAAAAATTAATTGCATATTGGAACTTCATTACAACCCATATATTATACTACACAAAAGAGATAATTTACATCCAATATTTTTTACATACTAGGCTAGTATTTAGAATGCATAGAATGTCAATTCTATCACAAAACACTGGAAGCATTTGCATTACCTAATGACCTTGAGAGTTATGTTGAGTCATAAGTTCCTGATACAACAACCAACACTGCATAGAGAGGTGCCAGTTTAGGGACCATATCAAAGCAGTTCCTATCCTTCCAGACTGCAGAATTGGCATGGGTCAAACGCCTCACCTCGTAAAACAACATGAAGAAACTCAGCTACGGGTGTAGGAAATGATTAAGCATAGGTAGAAGAACTTGGAACATCCTCACTCTATTCAAGACAGGAGAATGCATAAAATAATATCTGAATCAGGGACACGCAATATTTCTATTCAACATTATAGGAAACTAGGTGGAAAATGGAGGGAATAATGGATGCTTTAGCTTGTATTGTTTTCTATGACAATTTACAGAAAACGGGATGTTTGCTGAAAGATGATGTTCTGTTACTTTGTCTTCCATGGAACTTGTGTAATGACACTATAAATAAAAACAATTATGATACACCACCACCACCAACACCTACAACAATGCTACTACTACTACTGCTTAATACTTACTACTACTACTACTACCACCACCATGGTATCCTGTTTTTTCTTTTTACGTTTTTTCTTTGTGTTGTTGTTCAATCCATCAGAGCAGACATGTGCAACCCATTCCAGTCTTTTGAGTTTCTTGCATGTACCACATTTATGTCCTTAAATAAATCATACATTTCATTATTACAGTGGATTATCCACCATGCGTGTTTGTATATTGGCCCATATATTCTTCTAAATATTTTCTGTTCAAATGTTTTAAGGATAATTTCAACCTTTTTGGATTTATCCAAATTTCACTTGTGCAGCATTTGATTCATCTGATTATGTTTTATGTATTCGTAGCGTTATGTTACTCTAAACATCGTATTACTTTGTGATGTTTAATAATGAAACATTGGGTGCATTGGCTGCCAAATTCACCTTTGCACTTATATACAGTCACTATTATTTCTGGTCAGTGCAGACCCAAGATATTTAAGTTCCTCCACTGCTTTAGATTTACTCCATCCTGTATTGATGTGTGGCTCCTTGCCTTTAACTGCTTCCTTATCTTCGTTCTTTCCTGAATTATCTGCAGTCCCACTGATCCACCTGTTACTGCTGAGTCCTTTTGTACTTCCTCCATTATTGGTAATGTCCTTCTCAGAATGTCAATTTTGCCAGCTTGCCCAATTAACTATTATAATAAGTGACGGTAATATTAATTGAAACATTGTGTTACAAGTAATGGCTAAACGTAATGCACTGACAGAATTCAAATAGTATATACCAAGGCAGAAACATGTGTTTTGTACAAGAGTTTTGGTTAATAAGAAGTGATTGATTTGATCCAGTTAGTAGATGAAAGTGACTGATATTTAATAAACTGTAAAAATATGTCCTAGTACCATTTGTGACAAGACAAGACTAGCATATGACAAATTTGCAGTACAAGACATATATGCAAAGAACTGTCAAGAGGCATTATATATTGTCCAACTGTTGGAAGATGGCATTTTTATAAGATTTCCATTGATAATGGGTTGATTGTTGCTGACTTTGGCATCAGTAATCAGGTGAATGTATTACTTATTTACTAAATAGGAAGGTAAACAAGAAAATGGGGTGACCTGTGACCGTTTTAATGACAGAGATGCTGACTGATGCGGGACATATTTAAGTAGGAATTGCATTAAATGTTATACAAGAATTTTGGGAGAAAAACTGACAAATATGATATATAAATCTCAGGTGCACGCCCAGAATTTTACTAATGGGGCTGACCCTGAGGTTATATGTAATTTATGAATTATTTTAAAAATTATATTATTAAAATCATGTTGTAAGTGTAACTGCAAAGGAACAGTGATTGAAGCTGCATTCATGTACATACAAATTTAACTGCATGTTCCATGACCCAATCACAGTGTCAAATCTTCTTCTTTTTTCAATTTTATTACTTTATTTTTCAAAAGCCTAATGTAATAGCCATCAGCTGATTCCAGTGGCAAGTTTTAGCTGAAAGGTAAATCACATAAGACTCTTGATATCATTTTGCCTATAAAATCTGGGTTCTTTAAATTGCGGTTTTAGGGGTTTTGGGGGTTTTGGAGGGGGATGCAGCCCAGAAGACCTCCACCCCTTGGGTGCACCCCTTATAGAACTGAATCAGGAAGTGAATATGCAAAAATACAGTATGGATTTTTCATTGAGGGTGGAGAGCAGCAGAGGAATTATCATGAAGGCAAAGGCAGTGCTGCTGTGGTAAAATAGCAGCAGCAGGAGTAGTGGTGGTAGTAGTAGTAGTAGTAGTTGTTGTTGTTTTTGTTGTTGTTGTCACACTAGTGATATTTAATGTTTAGGCACTTGTAAGAGTTCCATTTGCCTTCAAGCATTCCAATATAATGTTACAGTTCATGGAACATTCACAGGTTTTAAAAATGTGCAATATGGAAGATGTTCTTTATTCAATATGGGCATATCTTCCTTGCACACGACATATCATAAATGGGTGATGTGCGTCACCATCTCATGCAATGAGTGACAATGGTGTCCACAGAAAGCAACCTACACTATAGCCCAAGAACATATCTTAGTATTTTATGTTAAAACATAATGAAGCAAGTTGCAAAGGAGGTAACTTGTCATGAGCAAAGATGGAGAGAAAATGGTTGGTATGATGATGAGTGAAATGTAGTAGTGGTGGAAAGAAACCAACCTAGCATGAAGATGATGCAGGGCAACACAAGAGCAAAAGTAATGAAGACAGACAGGAGAAAGAAGCAAGCTGGAAACCAGAAGACTAAGGAGGGCAACATTTTTTGGAACATATTTATGATAACAGTGAAATAGAGATAAGAGAGAAAATTCTGTATGAAGAAGTTAAAGTATGTACTGAAGTAACCCGAAAAGAAATGAGCGTTTCAAGGCTGTAGGGACCTAAACAATCATCACACACTAGGGAAAAATAACATTTGTGTTAAAGTAATGAAATATGATTGGTTGTATCTACTGAAGTAAATGAACAAATTCATATCATTAATGTGGAATATGTGAAATTAAACCAGAAGAATGCCAATTATAACGAAGTGTCCAAATCACAAGAGGGTCACAAATTGAAGTGTAGTAACTACGTGGAAATTCTTTTATTAAATTCAAGTCAAAGAATTTTTATTAAGGCTTTATAAAAATGGTTGGTTATTTTTATAGTCAGAGGGCTATTTAGATCACAGAAAACTGCTTATCATTCCTTGCATTGAAACTGATGATGAAGGAGGCCCATGCATTTGGTATTGATCTACATGTATTATTTATTAATTTTAAGCAAGCTTATGATAGTGTACATAGAAAACATTGGCATGAAACATTAAGGATATATCGGATCCATAAGAAACTGATTAATGATTGTCAGCACATTATACAAAAATTTTAATTTAAATTTTAAATGTGGGCTTACAGATCTTTGAGTAACAACATGGTGTCATACTACCTGTGCAATGTTTTATGCATATGCAGACAGATGGCTGAATTATAATGCCACACCTGACACTTTATATAATGAGTATTAACTTCTAAAAGGAATATTAATGTTATGTTTTTCAGAATTTAATGCAACACTTAACCAAATGTACATATTAAAACCCAAGCTTTATCCTACCAGAATTACTGTTATGCATTTATTATTAAATATTAATTCTCTGAATGAAAAATAGTATTAATAAACGGTACTTTAAACTGTCAACACAGATTTATTAATGTTGATATTAATTAATCAAATTATTATATGGCAACATGTTTTGACCATATTACTACCATTCTTGGGCAAACAATTAGTATATGAATATATACATATTACAGTTGTATAAACTTATGTGTCATTCGTTTGAGATCTCATCGTGACAAATTCTTTTAAAACATACTGCTATAATTTTTTTTGAAAATTATTATTATTTTTAAATAATAGATATGATAACATTAAAACACACAAAATACAAAAATGTTAAAAAAATCATCTGTGATGATATTTTTCTTTTGGTGAAGTGTAATGTACATTTAAGGAAGTGGCGGGTTTATATGTATGTTTAAATTTGCAATAATGTCTTTTAAATAAAATTATACTGTATTTGGTTGAAATACTCCATTTTCTTGAAAGCAATATATGAAAAGAATCTCTGTAGATGAGCTCTCAAACCAATTGATACATAATTCTACACAATTTTAAAATGTATGCATATTTATAATAATGTTTGGCCTGATACTTGCCTGACCCACTAATATTGTAACTGTTTATATCGATGTGCAATGTATAATAATTATGTTTAACTATATTGTGTATACTACTTTGACAAGTTCCACATCCAGTGGTGTCTGTACACAATGATGGATTTATGGAATATAATAAACGATATGATATGAGCACAATCATAATATTGTTGAATTAATATCAATATTAATAAAGTTGTGCTGACAGTGTACACTAGCATTCATTATTACAAACAGCACAATGGGATTCCTAATATCAAAATCAAGAAATAATAGTAACTTCTACAAGACATATTTGATGGGCCTGTATCAATCAAATTGCAGGCCACATGGCTTTAAAATGCATATTTTAACATAATATTGTGTTTGCTATATGATGGCAAAACACTCTTGTAGTATTTTAAAACTCTGTTTATAGGTGGCCCAGCTATCCTGTCAGACACAAAAACTCATAACTTACACTCTAAATATTATTTGTTATGCATGCTCCCACCCCCCCCCCCCTCCCAACCATCTCTGTCTGAATCAGATGTACTCCTCCTTCTCCTACTCTTCTACAATTACTACCCTGACAGACCCATGAGCCACAAAAATGATCACCTAAGACTCTCTTACTGGTAACACAAAGACACTTTTTATGGAGTATGAAACATAGTTAAGGACTGTCTTAATATTGTATATACGGTGTATTACGTTCATATTAACCGTCTTTAAACCAACATTTAATGTACCTATTGTACAGTATTTACCACTTTATATTCTCCTACGCGTTTTGGCGCACGTCGGCTGTAAAACCTTGTCCGTGTTCAGTCAGTTGATGTTCAGAAAATCGAACAGTTAAATATGAGACTCCCTGAATAGGTGCATTAAATGTTAGTTTAGATAAACGTAATTAATAGTTGCGTATAGTTCTACCTGTCACATGGCTAATTGAACCATTCAATACCAACCGCGAATTTTTGTACAGGGCCGGAAACTTTGTCATATATACACCTTAGTTTTACAATGGGGCTTGTTGACAAAGTCAGCTGATTTTGTGAACACTTACGAGCGTTTTGATTTTCGTTTGTTCTGCCAATGCAATTCATGTTTCTTTTTAATGCTTTGTCAATGAGCGTATTCCTACAATGTTGTGTCGAACACATTAGGTTGGCAGTCTGTGGACTGACCAATCATATTTTATACGGAAGTGCCAATAGCAACATGTAACTATTGGTATCGTAGTGTTAAGGTTACTGTTAATGTGCAATGCTTAGAGATAGGATTTGGTGCACCGGGATAACATTTCTTGGTTGTGTAAAGTAGGTGATTTGTTTCACATAACATGGTTTAGGTTCAAAGGGAAGTAATTTAAGGTTTCAGAGTGTCGTCTGTCATACAACATAACGGTAGGCCAATCCTAAACCTCAAGCATGCATCCGTTACATTAGCTGCTGGCGTACAAAGTAGTGTTTGTTTTATATACAATGGCGTGTTTTCTGAGTAATAGGCACGATACAGCAATTACAATTCCAAAGGTAGAAAAAAATGAAAATATCTCTGTTTACATTATCATGGTGAGAGTGGGCAGTATATCGTGGACGGTGCCGCATCGATACAATGATTTTGTCGAGCTTCATGAAAAACTTTCCTCAGACCACGGAGTAGCAAAAGATATTTTACCACCAAAAAAAGTGATCGGGAACCGAGATCCAGCCTTTATTGAAAAAAGAAGAGGTGCCCTTGAAGTGTATCTGACATCCGTTGTCAGTTTTCTTCAGCGTACAATGCCAAGAGAATTAGCATTATTTCTGGACTTTCATCTTTATGATATTTTATTCCTTCTGCAGAACTTGGCAATGCATTTTTTTATGGATGGGGATTCCTTGTTGCAGATATCCAAGAGTTATACATTCACTACTTTTCAGGTATGTGGGGATTGTTAGTTTATAGCAAACACTGTGTCACGATGGGTTGTATATTGCCAGCATAGCACGCTAAATGTATGTGTTTGTGGGTGTAAATTTAGCAGGTTCAGCTGCACTGAACTATTGAAGCTTGCCACCATAATGATGACTTGTTTCTTTTGTCATTTCTGGCATGATATGTATGGGCTGGTATAATTCAGTAAAGCAAATGACTATGGACTAGATGACTGGGGTTGATTTCCTACAAGAAGAAGGGATTATAGTCCTTGCTGCCACACCTTGACCAGTTGTGATGGCCATCCAGCCCCAAACCAATATATATGAGGGGGAGCCACTGGTGATACAGCAGCCAAAGCATGAAGTTGACCACCCACCTCACCTGCCCACCCTTGAATGGTGAGGTCTACAATGTGTCAAGCTTTATCCCCATTCTTTGTGTTTACCTTCATGTGACAGTAATAAGAAATAGGTATAAATTTGCTGCTACTTTTTATACGTGAAGGTCTACTGTCTTCTAATTGGTTTGCTGTTACAACATATAGAGACATAGTATGCATGGAAGCAGTTTTCTAAATAGTGAAAGTTTGTTTCTCAAATTTCTACCGACTGAAGACAGATAGGCACCCAAGTATATAATGAAAATTTTTTCCTTATTTGTCATCTGAAAAATGGGGATCGCCTTATAATTGCACTTCAAGTTAAATATGTTCTGTATGGGTAAGATTATTTTTCCTGAAAATTAAAGAATGGGAAGGGAAGGCATCATTTATGCAAGGTTGTCTTATATTCAGGTAGGCATGTAATAACACTGGGTTTAATGCATCATTATTAACCTGCGCAGTTCTACTGTTCTGGCAGCCCATATTCTTTCTGAATCAGCACAAAATTTCAAAATGTCAAACTAAACAGTCTGAGAAAAGTGTAAATTTCTGAGGGATTTTTTTGCTTTGTTGTTTGTGCACAGAAATACATTTTGTATTCCTAATTTTTTTTTTCTTTTACTTCCAGTTGCATGCCATCAGTGAAAGATTGAGGCAGCCATGCCCTACACTTGAAACTCTGGATAACAGATTTGATTTTAGCCATGTACTGGATTTCTGTTGTCAACTTGTGAGTGTTACAATTAAAGGCAGTAATGACCCCATTGGTACCAGCAATATTATACCAAACAATCTCTTATTTGAATTGTCAGCTTTTAAAACACTACAAACATTGAATATAATTGGTTTTCCAGTTTCCAACATTTTCAGTATAGGTACCTTGCGCACTACTGTGAACTCCCTGAATGTTCACCATGCTGAACTTGAGGGAATCACACAAATTCTGTTGTGTGATGACTTGCACAAAAATGTGATTTATACAGGAGATTCTCACTCATGGAAGAAGATTGTTGAAGCAAATTTCAGTCACAATCAAATTGAAACTATAGACGAGGGTGTGAAACTGATGCCAAATATTGAACACTTAACTTTGAATTACAACAGAATAGGTGCCTTGAGTAATTTGACATCATTGCCTCATTTGTCACATCTCAACCTTTCAGCCAACCGCTTCATTGAAGCAATTGATTTTCATATGAAGCTTGGAAACATACGTTACATTGATCTTTCTCTAAATAGTATTAGTTCATTGCAAGGATTCTCCAAACTGTATTCACTGGAAGGTCTCGATCTTACTGCAAACCAGGTATCAGATTTATCAGAAATTAACCATCTTAGTAGTCTGCCTTGCCTGGAGAATTTAATCCTGACAGGCAATCCAGTTGCAATAGTTGTTGATTACAGAGTTCGAGCTCTGGAGCTGTTTGGCACAAAGGCAGCTGAAATATGTCTAGACAATGAGAAGCCATCACAGAAAGAGCTGGACACTGTGGCAGTCCTGCAGGCAATAAGAATTGTGAAAGAAGGCAGAACACCTACATTTGTTCCTGAAGCTACCCATTTTCCCATAAGAAACTAATCTTTATGAAAAATTCTTGTTACCAGATGTGTTATTTACACTGGCTTGTTTTAAATACTATGGCCAAAAGATATGAACTTCACTTGTTTTATTCCAATTGTTTATTTTCAAATATATAAATGTATATTTACAGATATTAACTACCTTGAATAGTGATTATGTTCATACAGTTATCCCCTGAAGTTACATTGTTGTTGTTTGTCAGACTGGCATTGTTAGTCGAGACATATTTTACCATAAACATAGTGTTAATATGAAGAGGGTGGTTCCACACAGTCTCTTTTAACCAAGAAAAAGGGGATATTCACTGTTATAAAAAATTGACAAAAAACATGAAATGACAAACAGATGACAATTTAGGGAGGAGGAACTTCCTCTGATTATTATCTTCACTGTCAAACTACACTGGTGGCAATGTGTGAATCCTTAATGATTTTGCTGCTTGCTGCTCATTTGAATCAATGTCATCGAACTCCTTGATACCAGTTCCAGTGACTCCAAACCCCTCATTCAGCTTTGAAACCATTATGATCCTATCTCTAGGCTTAGGCACAGGTTCCTCAGCTTCTTCAAGGGTGCTTTGCTTCCAAATTTCAACAAGATTGTCAAGCATAAGCTCCTTGTCATTAGAGTTTACCAACTGAAAGACATATTCAGCATTGTACATATTAATTTGTGCACTTGGCTTAACATATTGGGTCTGCAGAAAACAATGTAAGTCAGGGGATGATTGTTCTTTAATATAACAAGTATGGACCAAATATGTGACCTGTATGTACTCTATAAGATATGGTAATGGACATTTCTGACAGCAGTGTCTATCTTTTTATATACTGTGGTATGTTGAGAACGTTTTGTTTGCAGAGCTATCAAACAAACAAAATGGTACCAAAAGGCTGCATTATAACCTATCAGTGGTCAGTGAAGTGACACTGAAGTAAGGTGATGGTTAGAATGTAGATATGGCACTAAAAACATGTTCTAAAGCCTGTGTTAAATGAGTTTATTACTGTCTTCCTTTCTATATTTATTTCCCCAGATACTGTCTTCTGTATTTTCTTGTGTGCTGTTCATCAGTGTATGATCAATTTGGAGTTTTCAGAACAAATTCATATGTGGTATTTACCCATAATATTAGGTTATTTGTAACACTCTGTGTGGATACAACAGTTTTGCTTCATTTGAGAGCTGTGACTGATACATTTAATAGTGCTACATATATGGCTCACTCATATATATATATATATATATAT